>Ga0316603_10000013_pt1 | contig 293366 bp, 200 predicted proteins | sample OWC_soil_day10_n_FD_207649 | JGI IMG/M metagenome (GOLD analysis project Ga0316603, IMG submission 207649) | Wetland soil microbial communities from Old Woman Creek delta, Ohio, United States - OWC_soil_day10_noCT | ecosystem: Environmental > Terrestrial > Soil > Wetlands | place: USA: Ohio...
GCCGCCCCCCCAAAACCTTAAAATTTCCATAATTCTTTTTCTTTAAGCAAGGGCGTTGAGCTCTTGAGGTTAATACTAAAAAGTTGTTGTGTAAAAAACTACGGGTGCAAATATAGATAGCTTGTTACGAGCCACCAAAAAAAGTCAGGGTACATTTGGGGTACATAGCGGGGAGAAATCTTAAATATTATCATAAAGATTCTTAAAAACCTACTCAAATGAGGTTTTTTGGCCACATAGTGCCACATAGTTTTTTCTTTTTCTTCTCAAAAACCGAGAACACATAGTTGTAAATGTTTGGAAACATTTACTTAGGGTGGGAGGGTTGTTTTGGCCACATAGTGCCACATAGATTTTTCTTTTTCTTCTCTAAAACCGAGAACACATAGTTGTAAATGTTTGGAAACATTTACTTGGGTGGGAGGGTTTTTTTTGTGTCTTTGTGTCTTTGTGTTTAAAGAATATTAAATCTTACCAGCTTAGCGGCTTGGCGCCTTCGCGTGCAAAATATAATTAAATTGGGATTTAATGGGGTGTTTTTTTTAATGATAAGTGATGAATGATAAATGATATACCAGATGTTTCTCGCATTGCGCTCTTAAGACATAAGTCCTAAGTCTTACGCCTTTTTTATAATTTTATTTCTACGTATTTCACACGTTGTCTGCGCCAGGTATATACGGCGTGTATGCGTCCGTCTTTTCCCTGTATAATACTTGGGTAAGAGTACTGCGACACGGGCGAATCTTCGAGTGTTAGCACCATTTGCCAATGTACACCATCGTTGGAAACTGCAATATTGAGCGGAGTACGAATACCTTTTTTTGCACCTGGAGGTGTGGCTATGGCGTTATAAATAAGTACCTGTCGGCCATCCTGCAGGGTTACGGCGTCGGTGCCGGAGTTGTTGTTGGGCAGGTTGGTAAGCGCCAGTGGCGACCATGTTTCGCCCTTGTCGGTACTCCACGAGGTGGCTATACGCCCGTTACGACTGCGGCACAGTATCTGAAGCCTGCCGTCTTTATGGGTAAGTATGCTGGGTTGTATGGCTTGCACGGTGCTGGCTTTGCTATTGTCGCCACCTTCGGGGTCGGTTGCGGTTGTGCCCTTGTTATCTACCATATCCTGAGTCATTACAGCATTTTCGGCAGCTAATGGCCCTACGATGTGCGTTTTGCTGCCACCATTTTCGGCTATCTCAAAATGCACTTTCCAGCCACCTTTTTCGGTGCTCGACGGGGCTATTATTTTTCCATCTACCCATACAGGTTTGTTCTTGATAGGACCCAGATATCCGGCTTCGAGCGGCTGTACTTTGCTCCAGGTGCGCCCGCCGTCGGTACTTGTTTTTACGTAACCTGTCCAGTCGGCCACGTTTTTCCCTATTTTATAAAACAAGAAAAGCGGTCCGTCGGGCATCTGAAAAAGTACCGGATTGTAGCAAGCCTTCCTCAGGGTAGGAGAGATAATGCCATCGGCCACTAATTCGGGTTTTGTCCATTGGGTGCTACCCTTTTCTTTCCGGCATACGTAGATACATACATCGGGGGCGCCTTCGCGTGTGCCGCCAAAAAATGCCGATACCAAATCGCCCTGAGTGGTTTCGGCTATGGTGGCCGAGTGACATTGCGGGAAATCGGCTTTTTCGTACAAAAACTCATTTACAACAATGCCTTTGCGCTGAGGAATATCCACGTCGAACACATAGTTTCCGGAGCCAACCTTCTGTACTTTGCCATTGGGGAAATGCAGTTCGGCCGTAGTATTTACAGGAATAGTAAGCTCCCAATGCAGTTTCATCAGCGATTTTTTCCAGTTGCTAACCAGTTTGCCATAGGGTGTTATATACGAGGCATTGATGTATTCCAAATCAGGAATATCAAATCCGGGTTTCAGAACGATATGCTTAAACGCAGTGCGGTTATAGTCGGTTTTGATGCCGGCCATGTTTTCGTAAGCCCACACTACGAGGTCGCCAAGCTGCATAACGTGATTGCCCGAGTTCATTTTCGGGTTAGCGGTATTGCCATTCCAAAGTTCCCAGATGGTAGTAGCCCCATTGGCAGCCATATATCCCCACGAAGGATATTTAGTGTTGGCAGCCAGTGCAAAGGCCACATCTTGCCGTCCCATGCGATGCAGTTCGCGCATAAGCCATTGGATACCCACAACACCACAGGTGATGTTCAGGTCGCCGGTACCAATCTGCGAAACGACATTGGCCGGCACTACGGTATGCAGTATATGTTTGGCAACAGTATCGTGATACTGAGTGGGTACCATGCCGAAAGCCAGTGGCAACAGGTTGGAGGTGGCAGTGTTGTTGCCATAATACAGCGAATCGGTACGGAAGAATTTATCGTTGAAAGCGGTTTTAATTTTTCCGGCTAAGGATAAAAAATCTTTTTCGTCCTGTTTCAATCCCTGAATGCGGGCGAACCGGGCCATTACATGCAAAATTTTATAGTAATATGCCGTAGAAATAAGCGTTCCGTCGGTGATGCGTTTCGGGTCCTGACTATGAATCATTTTGATATCTTCGGGAGGCATGCACCAGTCGCCGTATTCATCTTTTGTCATCAGGTAGTTGGCCGTCAGGTAATTTTTTTCCATGTGCGTCATCCATTTTCTGATGGCCGGATAGCTTTCGGTCATGGGTTGGGTGTTGCCATACTGCGTGTATGCCATATCGCACAAAAACGGCAGAGCAGCCGGCCACGTTACATTGTCGCTGTAGTAAGTAAGGTAGTTAGGCGCTACGTCGGGAATGCAGCCATCGTGGCGTTGGGCATCGCGTATGTCGGCAGCCCATTTGGTGTACATGGCATTGATGTCGAACAGGAAGCTCTCGCCCCAGCATCCGGTAGCGCGGTCGCCGAGCCAGGGTTGGCGCTCGTCGCGTTGCGGACAGTCTACAGGCATGCCTTTGTAATTTCCTAAAATTCCCCACCAGGCATTTTTCAGTACCTGATTCACTACCTCGTTTGAGGTTTCGAGTGTGCCGAGCCTTTCCATTTCGTCGCTCACCACTTCGCCCGCAAAGTCAGCTATTTGCGGTGTATATTTTAATCCGCTTACCTCCACGTATCTGAACCCGTGATACACGAAAGCCGGTGCCCATGATTCTCCATTTTTATCGCCTTTCAGGATGTACACGTCGGTTTGAAGCGCCGAGCGCAGGTTTTCGGTATACAGTTCGCCATTAGGTTGCAGGGTTTCGGCAAAGCGCAGAACCACTGAGTCGCCACTATTCCCTTTCACCTTTATCCTGAGCCATCCGGCCATATTTTGCCCCATATCCAGAATAAACTTATTGCCCAAAGGCTTGATAGAAACCGGGGCAAGTTGCGCCACCACTTTCATGCCCGGCATCATTTGAGGGCGTACCCGTCCTTCGGGGAAACGCACACGTTGGGCATTGTCCCATTTTGAATCATCGTATCCGGCTATAGTCCAGCCGGTAAGTTCTTTGCGGGCATCATAGTCCTCGCCGTTATATTCGTTGTTGCTGCGTATAGGCCCGTCGGCATTCAGTTTCCAGTTATCTCTGGTGCTTACAGTTTCGGTAGTACCATCGGTATATTCCACTATCAGAATCATGCGTGCCTTAGGGTAACCAAATGTAGGCACTTTCCAGGGTTTGTAGGTTTGGCGCATATTGTAATAGCGCCCTGTACCCAGCGCAATACCTACGGCATTAGCTCCTGCCTGCAGCAGCTGACTTACGTCATAAGTGTTGTACAACACCGACTTATGAAAGTCGGTAGGTGCGGGAGCCAATACCTGATCGCCAACGCGTTTCCCGTTCAGAAACAATTCGTAAACGCCAAGCCCCGAAATATGTACAGTGGCTCGTTTTACGGCTTTTTTTACAGGAAACTCCTTTCGTACATAGCGCACCGACAGGCGACTGTAATAGGTTTCGTCGTCCCAGGGCATGGCCTTGTCCAATCCAATCCACTGTGCCGATTTCCATTCCACCTCTTCCAGTAAACTCATGCTCCACAAAGCTGTTTCGCTCCAGGAACTTTCGCCTTTGTTGGTCCACACCTTTACTTTCCAGAAGTATTGTTGGTTGCTTTTCAGAGCCTGTCCGGCAAACGGAATCCAGAGCTGACTGTCGGAGCCAACCTTTCCGGAATTCCAAATGTCAGCTTCGTTTCTGCTCAGTTTCTCAGCCGACGATGCAACCAGAATCTGATAAGCTTTTTGTTTTACATTGTTTGCGGCAGGAATCTCTGTTTTCCAACTGAAACGTGGTGTTGTTACATCAATACCCAAAGGATTTTTCATGCCTTCGGTTTTGAGATCGACCACCGATATGGCAGCATTTAAAGAAACGAAACAGCAAAGCATCAAGACAGATAATATCGGTTTTACCAAAGCGGCAAAGCCTTTTTTCAGTCTTCCGAATATTGATAGATGCTGATAATCGGGTGTTTTGTAACAAGCGTAATGGGCAGAACGATTCATTTCAATAAAATTTTGATTCTGAGAATAACAGATATTATATAGAACAAAGAAAGATAAGCCTGAAGGCTGTTTTTTTAAACACAAAGTCACGAAGTCACGAAGATACAATCTGTTTTTAATTGGTGTCTTCGGGTCATTGTGTTTATAATTGCATATTTTCAGGCATATTATTATTGTATAAAGCAATATAAGCCTGAAGGCTATTTTTTTAAACACAAAGTCACGAAGTCACGAAGATACAATCTGTTTTTAATTGGTGTCTTCGGGTCATTGTGTTTATAATTGCATATTTTCAGGCATATTATTATTGTATAAAGCAATATAAGCCTGAAGGCTGTTTTTTTAAACACAAAGTCACAAAGTCACGAAGATACAATCTGTTTTTAATTGGTGTCTTCTGGTCATTGCGTTTATAATTATCGTATTTTCAGGTATATAATAAACTATTCTGTATAAACTCTAATATATGTTTTATTAAGACGCAGATTTATCTAATTTGTTTCGATAGTTAATGATTTGTTCCCTCTGGTTTTATAATCAATAATGCGCTAATTTACGATAATCTAAAACAACCTGAACCAAAACTCTTTTATTCTTTATGAAAAATTTACATCGATGCTTCCCGTTTAGCTTGTGATAAAAATGGGTGTTAATTTCGATAAAAAGTCATCGCCTGTATTGAGATATTATCTTGGTTTTTTTGATTGTCTTTGTTTGTTGTTTTATTGAAAAACATGCTCGTAAAGTGTTATCTTTGCGGGACGAAACAATATGAATTTATGAAAAAGCTTCAAAATATCGGGCAGGTAGCTAATGTACGATGTATAATTATAGTAACCGCTATATTGCTGCTGGTGGCTGTGGGATTTTTTTGGTACAATAATTCCCGGTTTCACACCAGCTTTGAGATTACGGATGAATTGGGAGGTAATATCTTTCCATCCGGTATTTTGTCGGTTGCTACTACCGATACGCAGGTAATAGTGCCTGCCGATACGATGTACGTAGGCAATCCCAAATCGGTTATAGCCATCCGTATCCGTTCCGGGAAGGCTTACTCCCGTGTAAGAGTAGAAGTTGCCGAAACACGGTTCTTTTCCCGTTCCGTATCGGAGTTTGTTTTGAATAAAGCCCGCACAGAGTACGTTATCTATCCTGATATTATTTGGGATTACGAAGCATTGAAAAACAACACTCAGGCGGTACCTGTAAGCGTGGCTGTGGCCGTGGAGGTCAACGAAAAAAATCTGGGGCAGCGTGTACGTACTTTCTCGATGCGAAGCGTAAACGAATGTTTGCTGGGCTACATTACCAATGGCACAAAATTTCATGATACCGGAATTTTCTTTGCTGCTTATGTGAACGAGGATAACCCGATGATAGATCAATTGCTCCGCGAAGCATTAAATACCCGTATTGTCAACCGTTTTCTGGGTTATCAGATTGGCTCGGCAGCGGCGGTAGATAAGCAGGTATACGCCCTGTGGAATGTATTGCAGAAACGTAAATTCCGGTACAGTTCGGTTTCAAACACCAGTTTATCCAGCAATGTTGTATTCTCGCAACGGGTTCGTACCTTCGACGATGCGCTGAATTCGTCACAAATCAATTGTGTTGACGGTACTGTATTGTTTGCATCGTTGTTGCGTGCCATCAATATTGAGCCAATACTTATCCGCACGCCCGGCCACATGTTTGTGGGGTATTATACCGATTCAAAACACAGCGATATGAATTTTTTGGAAACTTCGATGATAGGCGATGTTGATATGGATGATTTTTTCCCGGACGAAGAGCTGGATTCTTCAATGGCGGGCAAATCTCAAAATCAGATGTCGCGCATCACTTTTGAAAAATCCAAAGAGTATGCCAACAAAAAATACAAACAGTACGAAGCCGGCATACACTCCGGGAAAGTAAATTATATGTTTTTAGAAATATCTAAAGATGTACGCCGGAAGATACAACCTATAGGGAAATAAAAAAAACACTACGCTGTAAAGAATAAACTTTACGTGGCGTAGTGTCTTTCGGGTTATTTTTAGTTGTCAGGATTATTGATAAATGGTATTAGCACTTTTTTTGATATAATCCTTAGCGCTATCTACCGCAATAAGCACGCGGTCTTCGCCTGCACAGTAGGGCGCATCTGACTGAAATGCCTGCTTTTTGTTACCTTCAAATTCTCCGATAAATTGCAAACTGCCGTTTTTGGGATTAAACCACCAGCAATTTTTTCTGGCTCCGCTCACCTTCGATAAGTCAATTTGCATGGGGCGTCCGGTGTAGTTATATACCAGCAAATAATCGTCGCCACGGGTAGCAATAGCCCGGTCGTACTTTTCGCCATTCACGCCGGCAATAATGGTTTGGTCGGGCACCCTGACAAAAAACGGAAATTTCAGCACCAGCTCTTTCAGATATTTCATTTGAGTAAATCCGGGGTCTTTCAGGCAATCGTACCAGGGACGGTTAGCTCCGTAAGCTGCCGGTAATCCCGGTTTGTAAAACTGCATAATGGAGTTGTGACCGTACGTGTGACCAAACGACCCGGCAAAAACCGACCAGTAAGCATAGCGACGTACGTCGTTGGAGTCCCAGCGTTTTTCATTAAAATCATGCAATCCCTGCGGAATGTCTTCGTACGAAGGCTCCCCATCGATAACCGGTTTCAGAGGCGTAACCGCCAGACTTTTTTCCACAAAACGCCAGCTGTCCTCCTCGGTGTTTTCCTCGATAGGATAATCGCCATCGCCTTTGCGCTGTCCATATCTTCGATGTCCGCTCTGGAACATATTAAAATCGAGCCATTCAGAGTTGTTAAACCATGTGGTAGAAATAGTTCGTCCGCGCGGGTGATAAGTCATCAGGTGGTTTTTATCCACAGCTTTGATGCTGCGCGCCAGTGTTTCCCATACGTCAGTTTTAATATCGCCCTTAATATCGCCGCCAATAAACCAAATGATGTTGGGTGAGTTTTTATAGCGCTCGGCCAGAAATTTACCGTAAGCCTGAGCATCTTTCAGGGTCATCAATCCTTCCTGAACCAATCCGCCCCAAATACACACCATGCCGATGTAAATACCTCTTTTTTCGGCCGCTTTAATAATAAAATCCATGTGATCCCAATATCCGTAAACGCCTTTTTTGTTGATGTCTTTAAAGTTGAAACCATCAATCATTGACATTTGTCCGTAAATATTGAATGCCGGAACATCATTGATGGTTTGCACCTGTACCACGTTGTAGCCTTGTTTTGAGCATTCCGAAAGATAATATTCCGCCTCATCTCTGTCGAGTCGTTCGGGAAGCAACCACCCTGTTTCGCCAAGCCAGAAAAAAGGTTTTCCGTTTTCAAACTGTAGATATCTGCCATTTTCGCTTACTTTCAGCTTTCCGTTGTCCCAGGGTTTTGCAGTCCTGTGCTGAGCTGTTGTAAAAATAGCAATTAATAAAAATGCATTTAAAAATAGTTTTTTCATGTGTATGTGTTATTTTTTATAAACGATATATTCTTTTCCTGCTTCTGTTTTCAAATCGTAGAGATAGGTGTTTTTCAGGTTAACCGGATTGAGTTTAGCCTGATCACTGACAATGGGTTTCAAAATATTCTGAACTTCAAATAGCGGATTGCTGTTAGCCCCGTGAGCCTCAGTAAGTCCCTGCCCTGAAAGGGGATTAAGTGCTCGCAAGCGGCAGTTGCCCCCTATTCGCGAACGAATTTTTACTTGTTCCAATTTTCCGTTCGCCCATTTTATATCCATTTCAAAACCTCCACGAGCTACCAATCCTTTTACTTCTCCATTTTTCCATACCGAGGGTAAGGCAGGGAGCAGATATATAAAACCATCGTAACTCTGCATCAACATTTCGGCAATACCGGCAGTACAACCAAAGTTACCATCGATCTGGAAAGGCGGATGCGCATCAAAAAGATTGGGATAAGTTCCACCACGCTTGGGTTCATTTCTGACAATACTGAGTTGGTCTGTTATCAACTTGTACGCATGGTCGCCATCGAGCAGGCGCGCCCAGAGACAGACTTTCCAGCCCATACTCCAACCGGTAGAAGGGTCGCCACGATGAATAAGCGATGTGCGGGCGGCATCGAAAAGTTCAGGATTCCTGTAGGGCGAAATCTGACTTCCGGGGAATAATCCCCATAAATGCGAAACATGACGGTGAATGTCGTTCGGATCGTCCCAATCGAACATCCACTCCTGCAATTGTCCCCAACGACCTACCTGCATAGGCGGCATCAAAGCCAGTTTCGATTTCAGCTCAACAGCGAAATCGCTATCGGTATTCAGTACTTTAGCGGCTTCGATAACAATATTCCATAAATTAGAAACCAACTGATTATCCATGGTTACACCACCGGCTGTGGTGGATTTGCCATTGCTGCCGGCATGTACATTTTCGGGTGAATTGGAAGGGCATACCACCAACCAATTATGCACAGGCTCCCGAACCATAGTTTGGCTGAAAAACAGAGCCGCATTTTTAATGATTGGATAGACCAATTTCAGAAACTCCTTGTCGCCGGTATAAAGATAATGTTCCCACAAATGACTACTCAGCCAGGCGGCGCCCGTTGGCCACATGCCCGAAGGCGCTCTGTCGACCGCGCCTGTGATACGCCAAATGTCGGTATTGTGGTGCAACACCCAGCCATCGGCTCCATACATTATTTTTGCGGTTTCGTGTCCCGATTCGCTTACCTCTTTAGTCAGCCTGAAAAGAGGTTCGTTCAACTCGGTAAGGTTGGTAACCTCAGCCGGCCAGTAGTTCATCTCCAGATTGATATTGGTGGTATATTTGCTGTCCCACGACGGAAACATTTTATCATTCCAGATTCCCTGAAGGTTAGCAGCCTGACCTCCCGGTTGCGAAGAGCAAATCAACAAATACCGCCCGAATCTGTAATAAGTAGCCACCAGGTGAGCATCATTGGTTTTGACAAAATTCTCAACACGCATATCTGTTGTTTCGGTCGAGAGATTAGGCCCCAAATCGAGCGAAGAACGCTCCATAAATTTTGAAAAGAAAGCAGTATGCGCTCTTTTGGCCTGATTATAATCTACTTTCAGCGCCTTATTCAGATAATCTTTGGCGCGTGCCGTTTCGTCACCGCTAATATCTTTATAATTATTGAAATTAGTGGCTATGGATACATATAAAATAGCTTCGTCGGCATTCTCAACCGATAGCACTCCATCTTTGGAAATTAATTTACCACCTTTGATTTTAGCAGTCAGTCTGCCGTTAAATTTCACCTTGCCCTTCAACCGTTCATGCGTGGGTGTAACGCCGCTCAGAGTAACTTCATTGCCTTCGGAGGCGATAAATACATCCTGCTGAGGCGTAGTAAGCACAGCATTGAAAGAAATTTTTTTCTTTCTTGAAGCCGATAATTTCACCATCAACACCTGATCGGTAAACGAAGTAAATGCCTCACGCGTATAGGTAATACCTGCCACTTTATAACGTACTGTTGCACGCGCCGAATCGAGATTCAACTCACGGTAATAATCGGTGTATGCGGCATGACCCGGAAATGAAATGCGCAAATCGCCAAAGGTCTGATAAGGCATACCGTGATTGGTTTGGGACATTACCTTATCGGTAGCCAAATTCTCTGCCTCGGTGTATTTCCCGGCAAAAACAAGCTCCCTAACCTTGGGTATATATTCCAAAGCCAGTGGATTAGCATTGTTGTTGGGCTGGCCAGCCCAGATGGTTTCTTCGTTGAGCTGAATTTGTTCGGCAGCCGGATTCCCAAAAACCATAGCCCCTAACCTGCCATTACCCAGCGGCAGGGCTTCGGTCCATACCTGCGCAGGTTTATTGTACCAAAGTTTATAAGCGTTATCCTGAGCCACTGAGGTAGCGAACAGGCACAACATAGCTCCCCAAAGAATAAAATGACGATTGAGATATTTCATTGGTTTTTTTAGAAATTATTATTTAGCAGACGTAAAAAAAGCCTGTTTTGTACCCATAGAGCACTATATGAACATGAGGTTGCTAACGGGGTACGCCAAACTCTGTTTGCTGTTTTTCAACCTCATCCAGCATTTTTTTCTTTTCTTCTTCGGAGAATTGTTGTTGGTTAGCTTGTCGTTTAGCGTTGATGCCTGTTTTTCCATTTTTTTGTTCCAAAAAATTAAACGGAATATCCGAAGGCACACTTGTCAGCTCTATTTCTGCGGCGGCAGGCGCTTGCGTACCTTCAAACTGAGCATGCGCTTTGACCTTGATTTTACCGGCTTGCGTTGTAGACCGAATGAGTACTGGCGCTGAACCCCACTCTACCGCCCGGGGATTAGCGCCTATGCTGCGGTCGCCAATAATTTCACCTTCGCCTTCAACCGTAAAAACAATGTTTTCTTTGGCCAACCGGCGTACATTGCCGCTATCGTCGGTTACTTCGGCCACCACTACAATAAAATCCGAGCCATCGGCCACCAAGGGCTTTCCTAACTGATCAACGTATAAGCGGAGTTTGGTGGATCGGCGCGAAGGCATTTTCTTTTCGCTGCAAACCACTTTTCCATCTATAATTCCTTCTACCAGAAAATTGACTTTTTGCCAGTTTTTCTGTTTGTATGAGTACTCACGGGCTTCCCAAAAGTCGAAAACGTTTTCGAAAACCACAGGTGCGTAAGGTATCTGTCCCCGGATATGTGCCACAGGTTTTGTCCACGATTTTTCACCGTAAGCTGTTAGCCTTACCGAGTCGCAGTTACTGAATACTGTTATATCTTTGTCCGAAAAGGGCGTAATTTCATTGGCCACAAAAACCATGGGACCTGTTTCAACTCCCGGCGCTTTCAACAACGGATTCACCTGACTTTTAAACATATAATATGCATATTTAGGCTGCCGAAAAGCGTCAAAAATACCACCCCAGTACGGATCGGGGTGATAGCCACGCTGGTGATCGAATGGATGCCACTGCGCTCCACCAATAAACTGTCCCGTAGTGCGAAACATTGCACCGTAGGACTCGGCCAGCGACAGCGCCTGTACAAGTTGTGGCTTCTCGCCCCAACTGCGACTTGCACGGTTATTATTGTTGTGAGCATACCAGTCGTCTACATTTTCGCCAAACTCGCGGGTAAAAATAGATTGGCGAACCTTACCTTCATCCTCAGGCCATCCATAAACCACATCGTAGTTTTCGGCCACACCATCGGAGTGCATATCGGCAGCAGCTCCCGGTCTGCCGGGGTATGGAAATTCGTCCCGGGTTATCTTCAACGCTTCGAGCGAAAACTCAAGCGGGAAACGCGTTTCGTTCAATATCGGCTCCCACAGAATCACCGAAGGATGATTTCGATCCCGGCGGATCATATTGCGGGTATTATCGTGAACCAACTCACCAAATTTCGGATCCTTATTCCAATACTGCCAACCCGGCGTAGCCACAATGATAAACATACCCAGTTCGTCGCAGGCATCCATAAAAGCCGGATCCTGCGGATAATGCGCAGTACGCACAATCACGCAACCGGCGTCGCGCAGTCGTTTCACATCGCGCCATTGCTGGGAGTTAGGCAGCGCGTTACCCACATAGGCAAAATCCTGATGACGGTTACCGCCAATCAGTTGTCCGTATGGTTTTCCGTTCAGATAAAAGCCATCTTTGCCTCTGAACTCTGTCTTGCGTATCCCGGCGCGTATCATGCCGCCATCTATGGTTGCTTTACCCTCTTTAACCCTGAAATTAATCTTATATAAACAGGGCGATTCGGGAGCCCAGAGTTTAGGGCTGACTACGGTTTTCTTTTGTTTTACAGTTTTCGATTCGCCCGGGCGAAGCATCATTTTATTCGCTAATACCCCTATTATTTTCCCTTCGGGCGAAGTAAGCGTGGTTTCAAGCTCCACAGTCCTGCTCGTCATACCGTTATTTTTCAGCTCAGTATCAATAAAAACATCAGCACTTTTGACAGAAATATTATCATAATGGACAAATACGCCCCCACCAGCCACCTTATTGGCCTCGATGGCATCGGTTATAGCCACTTTGTTTTTGGCTATCATCCATACATCGCGGTAAATACCTCCATGATATGCAAAATCGAGTGTATATTGCGGTTTGCCGGGTGGATAATTTTTGTCATTACTATTGTCGGTCATTACAGCTATTAAACAAGAATCTCCCGCGTGTATTCCATTCGCAGTCAAATCAATAGTAACCGGCAAATAGCCACCCAAATGCTCTTTTATCAACTTGCCATTCAGGTAAAAACTTTGCTTGCCCATGATGGCCTCAAAGTGTAGCATTACATCTTTATCCTTGCCCTCGCGCGGCACTACAAAACGCTTCCTGTACCATGCCACACCCTGATAATTGCGACATCCACTGGCTTCGGCAGGCATTAGCTCTACGGTGTGCGGAGTGGCCACTACTTCCCACGCTCTATCATCAAAGTCAGGCGATTCGGCATGTTTCACATCGCCACGAAAAAAACGCCAGCCATTATTAAAATTATAAACCAAGCGTCCACTACCTTCTAAAGGGAAAAATCCGGCTACCGAATTAGCAGCGCTAAGCGATGGAATTAAATCACAGGAAAATAAAAATATCAGAGTTAGAATGTGTTTGAGTTTCATTGAAAAAATATGTGTGTTAGATATAAATACTGGCAATCCAAGAATATGACTTTAGTACCATTGCTAATGGAATTGTATGTTTTGATGACGCAATATGATTGAATTTGTAATCAAATATTTAACGCGCTATTTTAAACGTCGCATATAAAGGATAAATATCAATATTATTGACTGTTGAGAAATTTTCTTGCGAAACCCTGATGCCTCGCATTATTTTCTTTTCTTCCATGAACAGAAACATACTTTGCATACTGCCTTTAAATCCTGATTTCACTTCAACAGGGATAATGTCACGTCCTTTCTGAATAATGTAATCCACTTCTGCATTGCTGCTTTTAGCTTCACGGTGCCAGTAATAAAGCTCGTAACGCTGATAGGGAGATGCAGATTTAATCAAATCAAGACCAACATTCAATTCTGCAATAGCTCCTTTATTTACAGAAGAAAAATCGTCGGCTAAAAGAATATCGGACAAATCAAGCCCATGTAATCTTTGAAAAATTCCGGAGTCAAAGATTAAAAATTTTCTCATTTTAGGATTCACCTCTGCGCCAAGAGGAATACCATTAGCTGAAGTATGCGTCACGGGTACAATCAATCCTGCCATTGTGAGTAACTCTAAAGCTTGTTTTATTTGAAAATGTGAGGTGTCCGGCATGGCTTTACTATACACAAATTTTTGTCCGTTTTGTTCTGAAACCGATTTAAATACCTGGCGGATGATATGAGGAACAGCAGTCTTTTTATATTTAGCGAAATCATCCTCGTAACCTTCAATTAAATTATCCAGAATTCGCTGGCATTTTAGCAAATCAGTATCAGTCATGTATGCAGATACAACCTTAGGCATACCTCCCAACAATATATATTTTTTGTATAATTCAAGTGCTTTTTTATGAATAGGGTCTACTAAAGGCAATAATGGAGAGGCTGATTCAATAGCCTGTCGGAGTAAATTTTCATTAGCAGCGCTTAGAAACTCGCCAAAAGAAAAAGGGTATAAATACATGGATGCAACTCGTCCTACCCCAAACGAAGGCAAATCCGACAAAGCAAACTCAAGCAATGAACCTGCTGCAATTACGTGCAAATCCTGATATTGTTCATAGAAATATCTGAGTACGGAAATAGCTGGAAGGCAATTCTGAATTTCATCAATAAACAACAATGTTTCACCAACGACTATAGGCGTATTGTAAAAAACTGAAAGCTGCTCACAAATCACTTTTGGGCGTAAGGAATTCTCAAATATTTTTTGGACTTCAACATCTTGTTCAAGATTAATTTCTATAAAATATCTAAATTGTTTCCCAAACTGACGCACCAATGAAGATTTGCCGACTTGTCTTGCTCCACGAATGATTAACGGCTGTCTATCCGTGTCATTTTTCCATTTGTTGAGTTCAACCTCAATATCTCTCTTAAAATAAGCCATATAATTAATTGTTTTAATAACAAAGATACAACTTATTTCAAAAATACAAGGCAATAATGAGATAAAATTTCAAAAATACAAGGCAATATTGGCTCATTTATTTCAAAAATACAAGGCAATGACAAATTCTATTCTGCCATAGTAACACCGAAAGGCTATAAAAAACGCAGGTAAAAACGATTTTATAAGTACATTTCTATATCCCGGGCTCTTTCCTGCGGATATACCTGAATGATCTTCACTTTGCCATCTTTCAGTTCGGCCTCTACCGTAGTGTTTTGTGGGGCATGTAGCTTAAAGTGTACATTCCATGCGCGGGGCCAGGCAGGAAAGAGCAGTATTTTACCGGCGTCGGTAGTTTGGAGCAACATTTCCTGCAGGCCAATCATGCCACTACCGCCCCAGTTGTGGTCAGGACTCCAGTCGTAGCCCGGACCCCAAAAGGCCGGAAAGCGGTATGGGCCGTTGGCAAGTTTAAGCTGCGTGAGTCGGGTAGCTTCATCGGTAAGTCCCAGGCAGGACGCAAAGATATTATCCTGCTTCCACCCCGTATGGCTACGGAACTTCAAAGCATCAGGGTCGTGAAAGTAAGTATTGCGGGCAATAGCCAGACTATCCCGACCGACACCATAAAGTCGCCACGGAAATACGGGATACAACTGAGGCGACTCCACATTGTTCACCCGTTCCCAGGTTTTGGCTGGCGCAATCAGGGTCAGTCCGTTTACTGTACGAAGCGGAATGGGCGGTATCGTTTTTAGTAAGGAATCATTGCCTAAAGTCATTAAAATCCGTTTCAATCCCGCTATGGTCGAAGCCGGATTATTGGCCATTTTGTAAGTTTCGCAGGCCGAAGCCGGAAAAAGTATCAAATGCCCATCGCCATCAAGTGTTTTGCGTCCGCGGCGTTGAGCCAGGTAACGATAGTGCTCATCAAAGAAACGCACAACACTTTCTATCAATGGTTTGTATTTCGAAATATCGGCCTGAGCATAAGTCCGGGTTTCCAGTATCATCTGGCAAAACTCCAAAGCGGTTTCCCATTCATATTCGAGCCAGGCGTTGTATTCCACACCTTTATCGAAATAATCGGGGCGTTTCCAACCATATTCACTGGGGTTGGGCAATCCGAAATTTTCTATTTGTTCGGCAAAGCAGGCTCCACCGTGTCCCCAGTAAGTGCATGAACGTAGCTCTGCATTTTTCAGAATGCGGTTGTAGAACTCAAACTGAGGGGTCATCAAATCAGCATCGCCACTTTTGAGCATAGGCCAGTAAACGAGCCGCTGATTTTGAGCAGTGTATGTGCCACCGCCCCACTTACGGTAATCGGGCGTAAAACGAGCCGTTGAGTCCACAAAAACCGGATCGAAGGTAAACAAGCCACCATTGAAACGTGTAGGCCAATCCGAATGGGCATTGCAACCCAGCATGTAACGGAAAAGCGTGTAGTTGCGGGAAATATGGGCAGCATCGCCATCGATATGAATAAAACTGCGGTTCCAGAACGCCTTCCACCAGGCAATTGTTTGTGCTCTGTCTTTTTTTGTGTTGATTTGGGCTGCGGTTTTATTCAGAGCCACAAGCCAATTGGCCACACTGGAACTTTGCGAAACCTCCAAAGCGACACTGAAACTTTGCTTGACAGCAGCTTTTTTGCTTTTAAAAATCCATGCCCGATAATCCGTATCAGCATAAACGCCATTTTCAGTCCCGGCGAAAATCAGATTCCCGCTCCACATCTTCCCCCCGGAAGTAAGGTGCGACAAAGGATTGTAAAGTTCGGACTTAACCCCGACAAGCCCTTGTTGCGCCACAGTCACGTCGAATACCGTATGAGCGGGGTTGCGGTGAAAAAATGTCACAGCATTGTCAGCAACCAGTATGGAATCGCGCGTTGTAAGCAATCCCAGAGGAACAGCCCATTTATAGGAGTTTTGCTGGCCTTCACCTTTGACTATCGGGCGGTCGGAATGTCTCCAGTTTTCGTATCTTACTTCGTAACTAATGGGGCGGTTGCTCTGTATTTCTACATGAATTACAGGTTTAAATACATCCACCCAAATGCCCATAACCACAGCACCGGCCGAAATTTGTATATGACCTTCGTTCAGCTTCAGCGTTTGCCTGAAATCCCGGGCATTCTGAAAAGGGTTTGAAGATAACCGTACACGGAACCGCCCCTGTTTAAGCAAAGTATTATTCTCGTCGAAAGCCCCGTTTTTACTCACATAAAATAGCAAGTCACCATTTTCTACCCACACATTCAGTCCGACATCGCCACCACCACAAGGCATGGATTCTGACGAATTTCTTGAGGGCGAAGTCCATGTGTACTCCGGCTCTGCAGCATGTAGGCTACTCCAAAAAACAAACCATGTGAGGAACAAACATAAAGGTTTTGTACCTGACTTGAGTAAAGCTGATATTTCTGAAATAACTGAATGGTTGTTTTTTGTCATCTTCTTAAAAAATCTTTATCGCGGGATATTCTGTTTTCTGCCAGCATTGCGTACAATACTATCATTGACCATTGGCCCGTTATTGTCCCAGATATTACCCGGGCCATTGGCATTTTGCAGAAATTTTACGCTATCGGTTTTGTTGTTGATAACCCGTATGTACGACGACCCTTCATCGGTATATAAATAAAACCAATGATTGGGATCGTGAACATATGGTGGCTTGTAAATATCATGAATATAATTTTCGGAAATAAGCGTTCCCGGTTGTGCACCGAGTGTATAAATTCCGGCCACATCGTACATATGTCGGGCATAGTGGTAAATGTTATTGCGGTAAACAAGGTTGTTTTTCATACACACTAAATCCCGGTTCCAGCCCCATCCGAGGCTTATGCCGGAGTACGACACATCGTTAATTTCGTTGCAGGTAATTCTGACTCCCGAAACATATCCGGCGCAAATGGCTACACAGCCCCAATCTTCGTTTGTAACATCGCTGAAGAGATTATTGTCCACTTGAAGGTTGGCAACTATGTCGCGCAAATCAGTTGGCAAATAAGGTAAATGCGTTTCGTGCGAAGCAGGAGAGAAACCGCCTGCTACCAATCCATTACCGGCAATATCGGTAAAGATACAATTTTGAACTTTCCCTTCGCTTGTTCCGGCTATATAATCGAGACCCGAGTAACCCAAATGTTCAAAAATACAGTTTTCAAAATCAATATACTTAGCGCCTGCCACTGTTACGGCGGCGGAAGGACGACCCAGCCAGCCCTGATTATCTAATTTATGATTGTTCGCGCGAATGATTTGCGGACGGAGTTTATATCCCTCGGTGAGATACATGCCCGCCTGAAGAGGTACATGTCCTTGCTCCGAAGGCCGCATCCACGTGCTATGACTGAAAGTGATATTTTTAAAAACGATATGCTCCACGGGTCGGTCGGTAGTTCCTTCTACCTGCACAAGTGTTTCGATAGCGGGCACAATGGCTTCGCTCACCGTCTCGCCCTGAAGCGGCATATAATATAGTTTCTGTGTACGAATATCGTGATACCATTCGCCGGGCTGATTGAGCAATTCCGGAGCATTGGTCAGATAAAACGGAGAATTAACGCCCGGTGCAACCATAGGCTGTGGCCACGGACGTTCAAACTGAAGCTTACTTTCGGGATTGTGAAAACGTACAGCAGCCGAATCGCCCTGAATTTGTATTGATTTTATGCGTAAAAACGAAACCGCCCACATCTGGTGCAATGCCATTTCGGCATAAGGCGCTTTTATAATGTTTTTGACGGCCTTAGCGGGTACCCAGAGAATTTGGTTTTCTTTATCGTTACGAATAATGCGGTACATTTTATCGAAATCAGACACGTCGCGGGCGCGAACTGCTTTTTTTCCATTAATCCACAGTTGGCGAAAATCTAAGGGGCGACCATTAAAATCGGGTACATCAGCTACCAAAAGCTGGCCTGATTTTTTCCAACCTGATATTTTTACACCTCCACTGACCACCGCTTTTTCGCCAGCCGCTCCGAGTATGGTAGTGGGCGATTGCAGCGTACCGCTATCTTCGGGGCGAACATTGAGCGGTTCGTACTGAAAATAAGTGCCGCCTTTGAGAATAATCTGAATACCATTTTCGATACCCGGGGCATTCAACCTGCGCATTTCGCGTGCCTGACGCAAAGCTGCCGAAAGTGTGGCTTTGGGCGCCGTAGAACTTCCGTCGTTGGTATCTTTGCCTGTAGACGAAACGTAAATATCGAAGGAGCAAAAAACAACAAACAATCCCGCAAGTACCCAGTAAGAAACTTTTGAAAATAAATGCCTGATATTTTCTAACATATTATTTTTGTCTTTTTTATTGTAAAATAAGCTTCAGAATCCTATAACAGCGATACAACATTGTTTTATTTCCCAAGCGGCATCCATACGGTCATATCAGTTTTTGTGCGATTGCCCCAGGCATAATAAGGTATCAATCGTATTTCTACGTTTTTATCAGCCTTAGTTACCGGACGATACAAAGTATTTTTCCATGATTGTGCTTCGTTAAGTCGTGCCATCCCTTTGAGCGCAACAATATCGCTTCCATCAATTTTTATTTTTTCAGGAACGAGTTTAATATCCGAAGGAATAATTACATCATCGATATTCTTGTTCCCAGCCACATCAATGCCTTCGAGACAGTACACTATAGGCCCACGTTTCACAGCTGTCTGGTTGCGGGTTTCCTCCACTAAAGGATTCGACTCAATCAATCGGGCCTGCATATCCAGCACCAGTTCTACAATATCTCCTTTTTTCCATACGCGTTTAATTTCGGTATAAGTATTGGCTTTATTTTCAACTGTATAAGGTTGACCGTTGATAGTTACTGTGGCATTGTCGCACCATTCAGGAATGCGCAGGTGGAGCGAAAGTTCTTTTTTCTTGGGGGCAGCTTCTATTGCTATTTTTATATTTCCATCCCAGGGATAGTTGGTGGTTTGAGCCACTTTAAGTTTTTCTTTTCCAAATACTGTTTCAAACTGGCTACCACCGTACAGGTTAAACCACACTGCATCGGCCGAGGTGGAATAGGCGTAATTTTGAATTTCGCAAAGGGTGCGAACGGTATTGGGCGGACAGCAGTTGCAGAGTTTGATATACACTTCGCGCTCTTTTGACCAGCGCAGCGTATAAGGGAAATCAGCCGAAACACGTAAAGGATTGGTGTAGAAAAAACGCGTACCGTCCAAGCTTACACCACTTAATACACTGTTGTACAAAGCTGTTTCGAGCACATCGGCATATTTGGCATCGCCGGTTACCTGAAGCATACGCCAATTGAAAAGCATGTTGCCTATATTAGCACAGGTTTCGTTGTGGGCTGTGATATTAGGCAACTGATAAGCACGCCCGTAGCTCTGATGAACTTTCTGTATGCTATCGGGAACGTAGCAGGTACCATCGGGTGAAGTGCCGTCGTACAAGGCTCCGCATCCTCCGGTAATATACATTTTACGGTTTACAATATCATTCCATATACTGGTGAGATTTTTCATCAATTGCTCTTCGCCGGTTTCGGCATACACGTCGGCCACACCTGCATACAAATAATTGGCGCGTACGGCATGTCCCATCGCTTTGTATTGCTGGCGGAAGGGGATACGATCCTGATTGTCGTCAGTTCCGTTTTCGACCATACCACGAATGTTGATCAGGTTTTTGGACAATTCAAGATAGCGCGGATTTTTCGTTTCGCGATACATTTCTACAACACCCATATAATGCGAAGGACAAATAGCATTGCGAGCCAGCTCAGCCGAAGCTGTTTCGTAGAAATGACAAAGAAAATCGGTAGCTTTCACTGCTATATTAAAAAGACTTGTTTTGCCAGTGGCTCTTTTGTGGATAATTCCGGCCATCATCAGGTGCCCGAGATTATAGGTTTCGAAGTTGAGCCGATCAGCAAAAGCCTTTTCGTTATTTTCGCCGGTTTTGGTTCCGGTAACTACTTTTTCGTGTTTGTGCGAATCAATACCTTTATTCAGTTCGGCTATAATCACCGGAGTGTGTATATATCCGTCCTCGCGTTGCACTTTAGCAATGACGGCAATAATCTCGTCCATCATTTTATCGAGTTTCGGATTTTTAGTTACAGCATATACGCTGGCCACACCTTCAAAAAATTTATAAAAATCCCCATCGTGGAATGGAGGCCCGCAATGCGTACCATTGCACTCGCCGGCAGCAATCTCAAAATTGCGGAAAGCATGACTCAAATCAGCATCTTTCAGTGTATTCCACATCGACATAATCATGGTGTCGCTGATAATGGCATAGCGTTCGGCCCAAAATCCATTGGTCCATTTTACGGCATCGATATTGGTCGAAGTCATTTTGGCAAATTGACTTACCGAAGTATTGGTAATGCCCCGGGTTTGAGCAAAAGCATGGATAGTACCCAAAAAAATCAGAAGACAAAAAACTTGTATTAAGCGTTTCATTGAATAAAATAAAGTGATTATTGATACATAAATGACGTAAGAATTAATTTTGTTGTACTTAGTTGGAGTTGATGAACTCATATAGTTTCTGATTGTATGAGTACTTTTTTTGTTCTAAATCGTCAAAAAGATTGTAACGAAAGCAAGTAATTATGAGTTTGAAGAGTAAACCCTGTCTTTTTTTGGTGTTGATTTTGTCGTTTCTGATTTTTTCATCCTGTAAAACGGAGAAAATGTTGTACGTCTCTACATCGTTTCACGAACCCGCTAACGAAGGGTTACGTTTTATATACAGCAGAGATGGTATCAATTGGGATAGCATTCCCGGCATTTGGCTTAAACCTACTTTAGGAAACCAGCGGGTTATGCGCGATCCTTCTGTTGTTTGCGATCCAAAGGGAGTATACCATTTGGTGTGGACTACCAGCTGGAAAGGTGATCTGGGATTTGGTTATGCCAAATCTACTGACCTGATTCACTGGAGCGAGCCCAAAATGATTCAGGTAATGAAAAATGAACCGACCACGATTAATGTCTGGGCTCCGGAGATTTTTTACGACGACGAACAAAAAGAATTTGTTGTCGTGTGGTCATCGTGTATCCCCAACCGTTTCAGCAAAGGCATCGAAGATGAGGATAATAACCACAGACTTTATTATATAACTACAAAAGATTTTGATACAATATCTGAGACCAAATTGTTGTTCGACCCCGGTTATAGCAGTATAGACGGAACAATTGTAAAACGAGGAAAATCGGATTATGTGTTGGTTTTCAAAGATAATACACGTCCTAACCGTAATATAAAAGTGGCGTTTTCAAAATCGGCTACCGGGCCTTATTCCGGCGATGGACCGGCTTTTACCGAGAGCTATACCGAAGGCCCGACAGTTGAAAAAGTGAACAAGGATTATCTGATATATTTTGATGCTTACCGGAATTTTAATTATGGTGCTGTAAAAACCAGAGATTTTGTTAAGTTTACAGACATTACCAACGAGGTATCCGTACCTAAAGGGCATAAGCATGGTACCATGTTCACAGTACCCAAAGCAGTTGTACAGGGTTTGATTAAACAATCGGCTACTTACCTGAAAAACAGTACTGACAGCCGCACAGCCTCAAATGTAAAATAATTCAGAAAATCTTTTTACGATATTTGTAAAGGGTAGGTTATTTTTAAAGTATAAAACACAGATACACATACCAATGAAACGTATATTTTTTCTTATTTCGGTTTTTATAATCCCGACATTGGGTATTCAGGCACAAAACAAAATTCATTATACCGGCACTACTTTGTCTAACCCTGCTTATCACGACGGGCAGCTGTCGCCGGTGGTGGGTGTGCATAATATACAGGTAATGCGCGCTAACCGTCAGCACCCCGACGCATCGAACTGCAATGGCTGGACTTACAATCATCAGCCCATGCTGGCTTACTGGAACGGTAAATTTTACCTTCAGTACCTGAGCGGCGAGGTGGGCGAACACATTCCGCCTTCGCAAACATTTCTGCAAACTTCTGTCGATGGTTATACATGGACAAATCCGCAGGTACTTTTCCCTATTTACAAAGTGCCTGATGGTTTTACTAAACCTGAGTACCCGGGAGTTGCCAAAAATCTGACTGCCATTATGCACCAACGCGTCGGGTTTTATGTTTCAAAATCGGGTAAGCTCTTAACTATGGCCAATTACGGAGTGGCATTAGACAAAAAAGACGATCCTAACGACGGTAACGGCATTGGACGTGTGGTGCGCGAAATAAAAAAAGATGGCTCTTTTGGCCCTATCTATTTTATATATTACAATCACGGATTTAACGAAAAGAATACCGATTATCCTCACTTTTTAAAAAGTAAGGATAAGGCTTTTCGCGCTGCATGTCAGGAAATTCTGGACAATCCGCTCTACATGATGCAATGGGTGGAAGAAGCTGACCGTGGCGATAAACTCATTCCGTTAGACAAGGGTTATAAAGCCTTTTGCTATTATCATTTACCGGATGGTAAAGTGGCTTCTTTGTGGAAACATGCGCTAACATCTATCAGCGAAGACGGAGGAAAAACCTGGCTTCAGCCTGTAGAACGCGCCAAAGGCTTTGTTAATAGTAATGCTAAAATATGGGGCCAGCGCCTCACTGATGGAAGTTATGCCACGGTTTATAACCCTTCGGAATTTCGCTGGCCATTAGCTATTTCCACTTCGGCTGATGGATTGAATTACACAACGCTGAATCTGGTTCATGGCGAAATTACGCCAATGCGCTACGGAGGAAATTACAAATCGTATGGCCCGCAGTACACCCGGGGTATACAGGAAGGTAACGGCATACCGTACGACAAAAATCTGTGGGTAACCTACAGCGTAAACAAAGAAGATATGTGGGTATCGCGCATTCCGGTGTCTGTAAAAATAAGTCCTACAACCCATGCCAACGACCAGTTGGATAAGTATTCAAAATTGAGCGAGCTGAATGATTGGAATATTTATTCTCCACTCTGGGCACCTGTATCGCTTGAAAAAATAAATCAGAAGAGCTGGCTGACACTGGCTGATAAAGATCCTTTTGACTATGCGAAAGCAGAACGCAAGATACCTGCATCGCGCGAGCTGAAAGTGTCGTTTGCGGTGCAGGCTGCTCAGACTGATAAGGGTTTGCTGCGTATTGAATTTCTGGATGATAAAGGCATTGCTTGTTCGCGTGTCGAGTTTATGCCCGATGGTTCGGTACGAGCCAAAGGGGGTTCGCGTTACGGCAATCTGATGAAATACGAGCCCAATAAGACTTACAATATTACAGCCCAACTATCGGTAGAAAATCGCAGCCTTACTGTTTATATCGATGGAAAAAAAGCTGGGACCCGTATGTTTTATGCTCCAGTGGCTGCTATAGAGCGTGTTTCCTTCACTACTGGCGAGCCGCGTACATTCCCTACACCCGATACGCCTGCCGATCAGGATTACGACTTACCCAATGCCGGCGAACAGGCTCCGCTGACGGTGTACCGCATTGCCGATTTTAAAACCGAATCGTTGGATATAAACAGTACAGCGTCGGTACTAAAATTTTCTGATTTCAGACATTACGTTGATTATTTCAACAACATGGAAGACGAAAATATCGTTCAGGCTATTCCAAACAGTCAGTCTGCTCAGTGGATGGAAAAAAATATTCCTTTGTTCGAATGTCCACAACATAATTTTGAAGAAATGTTCTATTACCGCTGGTGGACTTTGCGCAAGCACATCAAAGAAACTCCGGTGGGTTATGCTTTTACCGAGTTTTTGGTAAATCGGAGTTATGCCGACAAATACAATCTTATTTCGTGTGCTTTGGGACATCATATCTACGAAAGCCGCTGGCTGCGCGACACAACTTATATCAATCAGGGTATCCGCACATGGTATCGGGGCAACGAGGGCGCTCCGATGAAAAAGATGATGAGCTTCAGCTCCTGGAATATCGATGCGCAGTTGAATCAGTATTTCGTTACCGGAAATAAAACTTTTCTGCTTGATATGCTGAAAGATATGGAGCAGGAGTACCAACGGTGGGAGTCGACTCATCGCTTAAAGAACGGCTTGTACTGGCAGGGCGATGTACAGGACGGCATGGAAGAAACCATTAGCGGCGGACGGAAAAAACAATTCGCGCGACCAACCATCAACAGCTATATGTATGGCAACGCTAAAGCGTTGGCAATTATCGAAAAAATGGCAGGAAACGACGAAAAATCAAAACTGTATGCATCGAAAGCCGATACCATCAAAAATCTGGTGGAAACTAAACTTTGGGGTGAAAAGCTGGGTTTTTTCGAAACCATGCGTACCGATTCATTAGCCAATGTACGCGAGTTTATAGGTTATTTACCCTGGTATTTCAATATGCCCGACAACAGTAAATACGACGGAGCCTGGAAGCAACTGGCCGACGAAAAAGGTTTCTCAGCGCCTTACGGCATGACTACGGCCGAGCGTCGCCATCCTGAGTTCCGTACACGGGGCGTTGGAAAATGTGAATGGGATGGAGCCATCTGGCCTTTTGCTACCTCGCAGGTACTCACTGCCATGGCCAACTTCATGAATAATTATCAGCAAACTGCCACCAACGACAGCGTTTATTTCAGTCATTTAGAGAAATTGGTTCAGTCACAGTATCATCGCGGATTGCCCTATGTTGGTGAATATTTGGATGAAATAACCGGATACTGGCTCAAAGGCGATCAGGAGCGCAGCAGGTACTACAACCATTCCACCTTCAACGACCTGATTATAACCGGACTTGTGGGTCTGCGCCCCCGTGCCGACAACACCATTGAACTAAACCCGCTGTTGCCCGATGGAAAATGGGACTGGTTTTGTTTAGACAATATATCGTACCATGGCAGAAACCTGACTATTGTTTGGGATAAGCATGGCGACCGTTACCATTTGGGCAAAGGCCTCAGAGTATTGGTAGATGGAGTTGAGGTGGGATCATCACCTACTTTATCGAAACTGAAAATTACCGATGCGTTGAAATAATCAGCGTGTTTACTATAAAACGGTTTTGTCGAGTTTAATAATCTTTTCCATGTTTATATAGCTTTTGTTAATGCAGTAGCTTTATATGTTAATGCCGGTCGTTGTTTGATAACTGCCGGAGGCTATTTCAACTTTTACCATTGTTCATTTTTTAAACTTACCCATAACCACCGGGGCTAAGGGCATTAGTCCGCCAGCTGGCGGAGAGTGCGTTCACTGTCCGCCACGGCGGATAAAGTAAATCGAAAATCAGCGAAGCTAATGCGGACGCTCCCGTGCTCTATCGGGACTGCCAAGTGCACAGCTTGTCCCGACTTATCGGGAGTCAGCCAGCTTGTGAACATAGGTTTGAGTTCTGGGCAGTTTATTTTGTTCCCTTTACAATTTCTTTTGTCTGAGTGTCGTAAATTAGTATTCCCTCTGTTTCGCTGTCAAGTTGCCCAATCAGTTCTCCAGTTGTGTCCCAAACAGAAGATTTTCCTGCGCATTGATACCCTCCTGATTCACCAACATAATTTGCCATAAATGTTACCAAATTATTGTTTTTAGCTATGTCAGACAGTTTTTTTAGTTCAGTATCAATTCCATTAATTGAGCTTAAGACACTTGCTATATAAACGGTCGCCTTGTTTCGTTTTGCAAACTCGCAATGCGCTTTATTCGACGTTTCGTAACAAATTGCAGGAGATACAATTTCTGTTTCAAAATTTAAGACAAGAGGATTTTTACCGGCTTTGAAAATTGGTTCTTCCGGTGGATATAAATACTGTTTTGAATAGGTTATCCGCTCCTTGTGAGGCTGAATAATTATCATACTTACAAGTGTATCACTCTCGTTTTTAGTTGGTAATCCAACTCCAATTGTGATTCCATTTTTATCACTTAAACTTTGAATCTCATCCAATCTCGAGTCGTCTTGATTGGTTGCAAGATTCACCGCTAAATCAGGTTCGTACCCAGTTACTGATAACTCAGGAAAAACCAGCATATCCGCATTATTCCGAATTGCTTGTTTTATCCACCTTAAATGATTTTCAATGTTTTTATCAACATTTCCTTTTATCGCCTTTATCTGGGCTACTGCAACTCTCATTACGTTGAATTTAAATTTTATATTTATCTTTAATCTCTATTTTTTTTGTTTCATTTTAAGCTTTCTTGTCGCTATGTACATCTTTGTGAGTTTGCACAAAAACTACCTTCGCTCTCATTATTTTTTGATTTTGCTCTTACTTTGTCTCCACAACTTGTCAGAAAGTCGTCGAGTTCACCCGCTACAAGAAATCCGATATTGATAATGTGAGCTATTTCAAGCTGTAAATGGGTTTTCCTTTTTTTAAGATTCTGACTAACGACCACATAGGTCTTTGATTTTCAATATTCACTTTTTGTCGTTAGCTTCGTAACTCAAAGGGATTTTTTTGATTGCTGCTAACGTTTTGCGGCTTGGCGAAGGTGGTGATTTTACCACAAATCTTCGTACAAAGCACGGACTTCAAATTTGCGAAAAACTTGTCATCCGAAGTTCTACTCCGCCACCTTTGCCAAACCGTTGTTATATGCCTTTTTTCAAGCTATAACAGTTATAAATTCATCTTTTGGGGTTCTTACTTTTTGCAATTTAATAAGCCAATCACCTTCTTCGTCTCTGTAGCCAAGAGGTAGTGATACTATACTTTTTAATCCTAATTTTTTTAGTCCAAGAATCTTATCCATTTTATTAAAGTTGAAACCTTCCATTGGCGTTGCATCAACCTTTTGTTCAGCTGCTGCTACCATAGCCATGCCGAATGAAATGTATGCTTGTTTTGCACAATGGTTTTTATGCCATTCATCTCCTTTGGGTTCAAAAAAAGACCAAAGTCTCTTTTGGTAATCTTCTGACGACAAGTCAGGTAAGCCTCTTTGTCTTGAGGTATTTAATAGCGTTTTTCTTATTCTTTCGGGCGTGTAATTGTCCCAAGATGCCCAAACCAATAAGTGTGAACAATCATTTATCTGTCCTTGATTGAAAGGGAAATCTTTGAAAACATTTTCTTTGATTTCTTGCAACTTGTTTCGGTTGCTTATTACAAAAATGCGATAGGGTTGTAATCCGGAGGAAGAAGGTGCTAATCTTGCCGATTCTAATATGTAATCTATTTTGTCTTGTGGAACAATTTGCCCATTCATTTTCTTAGTAGCATACCGCCACTTTAATTCTTCTAATATTGCCATACTTTTTATTGTTTATTTTTTGTGCAAAATTAGGAAATATTTGTTTACTTTTGTTACTAAGTAACGAAATGTAATGGTTACCTTCAGTTAACTAAGTAACAAATGGCAAACAAAAATTTTCCAAGTAAAGAAAACTGTAAAATGCAAATAATGGCAGTACATGATGCTATGGATGTATTAAACGGGAAATGGCGAATATCCATACTTGCGGTATTATGTTATCGTAACAAAAGACGATTTTCTGATATATTGGCTGATGTTGATGGAATATCAAATAAAATGTTAAGTAAGGAGTTGAAAGATATGGAAGTAAATCAACTTGTAACCAGAACAGTTTTGGATACTCAGCCTATTACTGTTCAGTATGAACTCACTGAATATGGTCAGGAATTACAAACTGTAATCAAAAATCTCTCAGCATGGGGTGCCAAGCACCGAAAGAAAATAATTGGAAAATAATTATCGTTTTGTGACTGGGATGTGAATCTGTTGGTGTTTTGCAACAAAACCTAATTCGACTTGATTAAATACCTTTTTCTTTCGGTCTAAATTGTTTCGGCTGTTGTTTTTGCGAAGCGTTTTCTGCAATTTCTAAAATTCGTTTTTGTCGTGTCGTTTCTGTTTTAGCAAGAGCAATCCAATATAGTAAAACCTTTTTCTTGCTTTTACTTAATGATGAAAAGTAGTCTTTTGAATTCTCAAATTTTTCGAAAGCTTTTTCCAATTCTACTGGTATACTCAGTTCCTCTGCTTCGTCCAAAATAGTCCAGGAGCCATTTTGCTTGGCAATTTCAATTACCTTAAAACCTGCCTCTGCCATTAATCCTTTTGCAGTTAAGGTGTCAATTTTTTGTTTGTTTATTTTACTCCAGGTGCTTGTTGCCTTGCGTTTACAGAAATATTGTCTGAATGTATCTTTGTCTATGGTTTCCCCTTTGCTATCTATCCAGCCAAAACATAGAGCTTCGTCAACTGCATCAGTCCAAGCAACTGAAGGTTTTCCTGTATGTTTTTTATAAAAAATAAGCCAAACAGCCTCTTTTATTAAATGATTTTTTTGTAACCATTCTCTCAAATGCTGTTTGGACTCAGGGTAGAATTCTTCTATTGCTTGTCTGTTCATTTTTTACGCATTGCTTGCAAAATAAGGCAAGATACTAATACACTAATCAATTGAAATCCACCAACTAACAATCCATAAGTCATTGGATGTGGAATATTGGGGTTAATGGCAATATTAAATGTATTGGCAACCAAAAAACCCAAGCCTATAACTAAGGCAAATTCAATTGCTGCTTTTCTTTTGTTGATATTTAGCACTACCATCAACAAAGCTGTTGTAATTATTGTAGGCAAAATTGCCAAAACTGGTCCATAAAAATAAATAGGGTCTGGCTTTGCAGGCATCATTCCCAATTTATCTAATGTACCAGCATATTGGTTTGGGAACAATACAGTGAACCAAAGCCAACCGAGAAAAGAGTAAAATACTAAAGAGAGGAATACTCCTATCCAACTGATTTTTGAAATTTTTTGTAGCATATTTTTTTGTTTTTTTATTGATTGTGCCACAAAAGTAAAATGGGCTACTGACAACTGTATGTCAAGGGTATCTCTAATGGTTGTGATATTTTTCAAAAAAATCTTGTAACGTCATTTTATGAGGTGTGAAATTTTCTTGTTGAACTTGCAGTTTTTGAATTCTGTCTAACCGAAAATAACGAAATTCATTTCGCAGACGGCAATAGGCAACCAATAACCAACCTTCCGAAATATTTAATAAAGCAAAAGGCTCAACAGTTCTTTTACTCTCTTTATTTTCTGCGTTGATGTATTGAAAATTTGCAAGATAAAAATTGGTAATTGCAATTTGTAAAGTAGATAATATGTTGCTCTTAATTTCGTAGTTATCAAGTTTTGCAAATTTTGTTCTTAATGATAGTAAGTTCGCTTTGTCTTTCTCAGTTTGTCTTAAAACGGCTTTTATTTTGTCAATGGCTTCGGCATAATCATCAATTAATGAGCTGTCTTTATTTTTTAAAACCAATTGTTCAGCAAGGATTAATGCGTTTGCTTGGTTTTCGGTAAACATAATTGGTGGAATTCTGTAACCTTCCATCAATGAATAACCTTTACCGTCTTCTGTCAAAATTGGAACACCTGCTTGTTCTAATGCTTTTAAATCTCTATAAATTGTTCTTGTGCTAACTCCAAATTTTTGAGCAAGTTTAGTAGAAGTTACAAGACGTCTTGTTTGCAACTGAGTTAAGATTGCTATAAGTCTTGAAAGTCTTTTTGTATCATTATCATTCATTCTGCAAATATCTGAAAGTTTATTTGGTTGTAGTATGTTCTAAAATGGCATATAACGAGAGCCTGCGCAAAAACCACCTTTGCTCTCATTATTTTTTGTTTTTATCTCATCTCTTGCTTCAATAGCTTCGGTTCGCGGAAAAATATTTCGGGGCTGATTGTGTTTCTGTTGTTAAAGCTTATTATAAATAGATATTTGCCTTTTGAGATAAAGGTTTCAGTGTGGTTTTTTGTAGGTTTCTTTTCACCCCACAATAATCCTTCTATGAACTCCTTATTTTTAAAATCATTTTCGAATTCAAAATACAGAATACTTCCGTGTTCTTTTTTGTTCTCAATGTTTTGAATGTTTTTTTGTATTACTTTCCCAATAATACTTTGATATAAATTTGGATTGTTGTAAAACAGACTCGTTTGAATTGAAATTCTGTTTGATTTTTCGCTAAACTAATAATTACTACGTAGTTCGGTTACTGTTAGCTTTATACTTTCAATTCTTAGAGTTGGGTTTTCTTTATTATGTATCTTTCTGGACTTGTCCATTGTCAATGATTTTTTTACTGAATCGTCAGGTTACTGATTTGGAAGTTCTTCGCCAGCAAGCGCGTTCACTTTATTTGTTTTTTACTTATTGAGAAGTTGCTTGATGTGATGGAATCTTCTTTTTTTTTGTTCTTTCTTTTTATTAAAATAATTATACAAACAAATATTTGCAAATGGATTAAAAATGAAACTAAAACATTAAATCCATTATTCATATCTTCATATTTGTTTTCTGCTATAAATTTTGAAGTGTTTTTATCATTTAAATATCTATTTAAATCAATTTTTTGAAACCAATTTAATAAAATTGTTCCTGTTTTATAACCAAAAGTTCCTATAGAATCACTATATATAGATTGAAGAGCTATAATTTTGTAAGTTGTACCATAAAAAATTGTAGTTCCACCATCTCTACACATAGCTAATGGAAATGAAAAAATTGGATAATTATTTTTTTTCAGTAAATAGTAATCTATTTTCCTTCCCAAAATGCTCATGAATAGGATTTCAGAAACTACAATAATCAAAATTATTTTTTTCATGTTCTCAAGATTTATAATGATATAGGTCTTCTTTCTTAAACTCATCCCTAACGACCAAGGCTAAGCGGCCAGCTTGTCCCGAATTGCCGGGAGGTGGCCAGCTTGTGATAATAGAGCGTGTGTTAGGGGCTGGTTTTTTATCTCATTCTTGGTTAGGTTCTGTCCCCCAACCGTCATAGTCGCAATCAAATTGATAACCTAAGTCGCACATTTTCTTTGTCCACTCAATTACTGAGGTGTCAGACATAATCATTTTTGTTGTCCAACCGGTTATGACAAAAAGCTTTTTGTCTCCAGCAGATATGTGATATTCAACTTTATAATTCAATTTTTGAATTTCTTCTGCAAGTTTTTTGGCCTTGTCAACAGTATTAGTGTAAAAAAAATACTCAAGTTTTAATTCTTTTGATTCAGATACTCCTAAGTCTCTAAGTTGCTTGAGAATTTTTGGTGTCATGTTTAGTTGATTCTCTTTGTTTTTTCTGTATGTTTCCTCATTTACATACTTTTTGTCTGAGTTCTGTTTTGTGGCAAATAAGTCAAAAAATCCCATTGTTGTTATAATTATTGTGGTTAATGTTACTCCAATTATTAATCTATTTTTCATACTTGTCAATGTCTTTTTTTTAAACTAGCCTTCTAACGAGAGTCTCCCGATAAATAATACAGGACAAGTTGCGCAAAAACTCCCATCACCATTTATATATTCCGATACCTGACTGAGAAAAAATTCATCTGCGCCATTCTCAGCCATTTCATTATAGTTTTTGCACAGTCTGACGACCGAGGCTAAGCGGACAGCTTGTCCCGACTTATCGGGAGTCAGCCAGCTTGTGAACATAGAGCGTGTGTTAGGGGCTGTTTTTTTTCGTTTAAATTACTCTTTTGTTTCTATAAAGATTTTATTTCCTAATACCTGCTCGCTTTCGTATGAGTTCACTAACTCTCGTTTTCTTTTCCAGATTACCTTATAGAAGTAAATATTCGCATAAAGTAAATGAAAAAACAAGAAATATATTCCATATTTGCTGTATTTGTAGTATTTGTAGAAAAAATATACGGAATAACCAAAAAGAAAAAAAACTGGTAATTCAAAGATTCCAATTAAGATTCCAATAAATATGTTTGGCTGATAAATTTCTCCACTAACTGCAGAAACTATAGTCACAATATTTAAAATAATCATTCCTGTAAATATCGCTATATTCAACCAAAAGCAAACTTTCAAAATTCTTAATAATCTATCTGAAATCATAAGGTGTCTTTGATATAATTTATCTATAAATATTATTAGATTGATTAATGTCAAACTCGAATCCCTTAGGTATTTTCAATGTTCCTTTTATTTCTTCGTCAAAATATAATTTTAGTGTATCTGTCGTACCTATAGGCACAACGACATATAAGTCAAGAAACTTTCCTTCTAAACTACTTGGAACTCCAAATCTTAAAGGTATGGATTTCTTTTTTCTTGGTTGATTCATAGGCTTTTCGACTGTCGCATGTAAAATATATTGCAAAGGTCTTTGGTTGTATGTCAGCTTAGAAATATAAAATAGAGACAAATCTGCATTCTTTTGCCAATTACTAAATTCTCCAATCAAAATAGGATTATTTATTGAATAACCGTAGTTGTCTTCTACAGATTTTTCAAGTGATGAAAACACTTTTTTTGTACTTGTACAACCAAGTAAAAATACACTTAAAATTATTATTATCCTTCTCATTTTCATATATATCTTGTTGTTTTTTTGCATTTGCCACTAACGACCGAGGCTATGGGTATTTGTCCACCAGCTGGCTGCGGCAGACAAAGAGAATCGAAAATCAGCGTAGCTAATGCGGGCGCTCCCGAGCTCTATCGGGATTGTGAAATGCACATCTGCCAGCCTATGAACATACGTGTCGGTAGTTTTTAGTCGTTTAAAAACATTGTTTCAATAATTTTTTCTCGTTCAACTTTCGTCAACTCTCTGTCATTAAACAGTTCTTTCGGAATTTCAAATTGACTCTGATTTACACTTCCATTAAATGGGTCAGAATAATAAGTGTATTTTCCGCTTTTTATTTTTAATCGTATTTCTGTCTGAAAATCTCCTGAATATCTTAAAATTTTAAATATCGCAATTTCGTTAGATCTTAGAATCAAATTACCATAACTAAGTCCACACCTGCTATAATTCCAAAATTCTATGGGTTTCCAATTTCCATTTATGTCTTTCGCTTCCTGAATCATTTGTATCTTTAAATCTTGTTGAACTAACCAAATTGTCGACTTTCCAAGATTTATAATTGAAACTGGAATTGCTTCAACATAATTTCGTTGTCTGTTTTCCCAAAGTTCAAGTTGTTTTTTGTTTTCAATAGAGTCAAAGAGTATGTTAATACTGTCTAGCAGAATTGGCACAGGAGGAATAGATAATTTCTCTAAGTCGTATGCTAAACGTTGATTCACATCAACGTAAATTTTTATTGGAAATCTCTTGTTTTTTAAAATGGTTTTAAAGTCGAATTTAAAGTAATCTTGAGTCTTTAAAGTGTCAATTCTTGCGGTATCAGCAATTTCACCAACATAGACTAATTCGCAAACAGATTCTTTCATCTCATTGAATTTTGCAATTCTAACAAGCTCCGCATTTTCTGTTCGAATATGAGGATTTTTAAAGTTGTTCAGTTGAGAGCAACCTGTTAGAATGAGAAGTCCAATAAGTCCAAAAGTTGTTTTAATCATTTGATAATTTGTTTTTTCTTTCTTAAATTCACCCCTAACGCCCGAGGCTAAGTGCCACAGCTTGTCCCGACTTATCGGGGGGCGGCCAGCTTGTGATAATAGAGCGTGTGTTAGGCAGTCGGTGTTTGTGTCTTCTTTACCTGTTTCATTCTTTATTGTTGCTGACTAAGAATCTTGTTTGGCTATTTTCAGCCCATCACTTTTCAAATATGCAAAGCAAGCTCTACCATGCATAATTATTTTACAGGAATAAACTGCATTATCCAGGTGTCGTTGCTGACACCTTTACATAAAACCGAAATTTCTGTTCCTTCATTGTTGGCAAAAACATAATTTGCATTTACGCTAAAGGAGGTGGTTTGCGCAGCAGGTTGGTAGAGCGTATCATATGTGTATTTCTTTACTATTGTATAGTCATTATCTTCAATTTGATAAATACTGGTAAAGGTATCGGAAGTATAAGAATCATTTAGAATGACCCATAAGAAATGATTGCTGTGATAAATGAAATTGATTCCATAGTTGCTTGAGGAAATGATTTTACCAATCGAATTGATGTCGGCATCAAATGTATCTGTCGATCCTGTTGAACTGGTTGTTCTGTAAATATCTCTGCTTCGGCCATAAATATATTGACCATCTTCCGAAAACCAGAAATTAGATAAGTCCATATGCGAATAGCTTTTTTTGCTCTTGCTTGCAATGCTATATGAAAAAAAACCGCTGGGCGAAGTACTTCCTCGTGTAGCTATAAGATAAGGCTGACTGGGTACTTTTTTTATCATTGAACCGCCATCCAGACTAGACTTATTGGTGTCATCGTAAACAGCACCGGTAGCTGTATCTATCCAGTGCAGAGCTGAGAAACTACCACCGGTTTGTGTGTAGCTAAACCAATCGTTTTCAGCCCAGGCAATATCACGTACTGAGTAATCGGAGTTGTAGAGAGCAGTTACAGTATTGTTGGATAAATTAATTGCACTTAAGTATCCATTGTGTCCTACAGCTGCTTTGGTCCAGTCTTCCGAAATAGCAAAACAGGTTGGAGCCTTGCTTAAACTAATTTCATGTAAAATAGTTTTTGTTGTTACATCGTAAGCTATTAACTTGTTTGGTGCGCTGGTTACATAATACAATGTGTTTGTGTTTTTATTGAAGACAGCATCTATAATATTTCCATCAATTGAACGTATGTTCTCGTTATTTCCGGGCGCCACAGCTGTAACCGTAATGCTGTACGACAAATGGGAGTTGTCGTTTGTTGTCAGATTTACTATAGCTGTATTTTGTCCAGCCGAGAGTTTTGTCCGATCGCAGCTAAAGACTATATTAGCATATGAAGTAAAAGGACTATACATGCCGCTTGATGGCGTAATGGTTAACCATGCGGGAATATCTTTAAACTCCCATATCAGTATGCCACTTCCATAATTAACAAATGATAAGGATTTTGCCGTTTCTGTTGTAGAGAAATTAATAGTATTTGTATATATGCTCAATTCAGGTGTACCCAGGTTGGTTGTAACATTTACCGATACAGTTGAATGCTCCTTATCATTTGTAGAAAGAACAATCTTTCCTGTTAAACTACCCGAAGTGATTTTGCCGGGTATAATTTTAAGAGGTATGTTATATGAATAATATTGAGAAATATATAACCCATTTGATTCAAGCCGGGCTGTATCAACCGTCAACCAATCGGGCATACTAACGATATTCCAGATTAAAATGCCTGGGCCGCTATTCTGAATTTGTAACGTTGGATAGCCATAAGCGCTATAAGATAGTGTAACACTACTTTGCACCTGCAGAGTAGGATTTCCTTCAGTAATATAGGCAACCGGAACTTTGTAGCTCTTTTCTTTTGCACTTACAGTCATATAATCCATGTAAATACCAACTGAACTGAAAGCGGAATTCTTTGTTGCAGAGCATTGAATCATAGCAATACTATCTGACAAATGTCCGCTCATGGAACCCACAGTAAGCCACGATGGCTTCGATACAATTTCATAATCAGCATCTTTCAGCGAAGGCAACTTAAACATTCGGTTTGAACTTTGCCAGTCGGGTGAAATATAAATATTTGATACACCAACAGGTAAAGAAACAGAATTAAGATTTTCGTTCAGAAAATCATTCGTACAAGCCGTTAACAAACAGACTAATGTAAATAATATTGTATTTTTAATAATAGGCTGCATAATAGAATTTGTTAGTGTTGAATTAAAACTGATAACGCAAAACAAGTGAATAATCGATGCGGGACAAGTTAAAAGCGTTGGTAAGTTCCTGATTGTACGCTGAGGAACTACTATTGTTCGACGCTCTTGATTCGATATTCGCTTTCTTTAACGAAGCCCAAATAAAACTACCACCTACACCAACCGAAACATGAGGTAACAGCTTGTATTCAGCATTAAGTCCCAATTTAGCTGACAGTGTATTACCCGTAAGTAATGAATTGCTTGTAACGTCAGTGTAACCGGAGCTATATAGATTTGGATAAGTACTTTGTTCTTCCAAACGTATAAACAAAGCCCCGGCCGAGAGAGATTCAGTAAGAATGAACTTCCGTCGTATGTCCAGATACTGTACAAAAAGAGCAGATGGCCCAACATAATGGATATACTCATTGTATTTTTCTGATACCATATAAAATATTGATGTAGAGTATTCAGTTGGAATATCGTCGCTAAAGTTTGTATTGAAAAATGAATATTCCGCTCCCACGCCAATTGAACTGTTTATCATATAATGCGCAGAGGCGTTAACATGAAATCCGGTTTTTAACTTATCGTAGTAATCCTGCATTGCAGACATAGGTTCAAAGTTGTCAAAATACCAGGGCATGGTCGATCTACCGATATTCAAACCCAAGCGCCACAGGTTTTCAGGTACATCTACATGTTTTGAAGTTTTTATCTTACATGCTTCCGAATTGGGTTTCACCTGAGGAGAACGGGTGTATTCTGCTACTTGCGACAAATTCATAAACTTACCGGTTACTGATCCATTCTTGTTTTTTATTTCGTATAAGATACGTTCATTGTTTATGGATGTTATTGAACAATAAATTGTATCATGATTTATACTGATAATTCTATCCTGAGCTTTCGCGTTAAAAAACAGGAACAGAAAAATGGGAAGCAATACGAATTTATTCATATATTTATTTGGTTTTTAAAAATTATTTTAATCTTATCTTGTCACAGTTAGATATATTCTTATTTCTATGTTTATCAGTCCAAAAACAGCCTTTTTTACACCGCCACCTAACGACCGGGGCTAAAAGCACAGCTTGTCCCGATTTGCCGGGAGGCCAGCTTGTGATAATAGAGCGGGTGTTGGGGGTAGATAATTATTTATATATATCCTTAAGTTTCTTAGCAAAACTCTCCATTTCAGGATAAACAAATGACGCTGTAATTCCCATTAACTCCAAGTCAGTTTTAATTTTTTCTTTATTGTATATTAGCAGTTTATTGTCAGACTTAAGAGGTAACCAAGAACTATCAACTTCTGCCATTTTACCTTTTTCTTTGTTAATTCCGAATAGCAAAAAAGCTCCTGATTGATTTATAATTCTCGGATTACTTTGTTTTACCTTTACACAAAGTACTTTATTTAAATCTTCTGGGTCAATTATTCGTTGAAAATGTGGTTTCTCATCTCCAATTTGATGCAATAAATATCCAATATGTTCTTCTTTATTGAATACTGTTTTATCCAACGTGTCATCACACTCGAAATTCGATGTGCATTTTGCTATATTAGCCAACACAGAGACTGTATCACTATCGTAATATTTAATACTTTTTTTTGGAATTCTAAATACTATTACTTCTCCATGTGATCTGTCTATTTCACAAACTGTAAAATATAAAGCAATTAGGGGATTTGTGGTCAGATCTAAAAGTCTTGTCGGTAGTGAATAATGCTGCATTTTCACCAAATATTCGATGGCGCTTCTACATTCTCGAAATTCTTCTGGATTATGAGATACTAATTCCTTAAATAGGACATCTTCTGATTCTATCCACTTTTTTTCTCTGTAAATAGATGGTTTAAGTTCAAATTTCTTTTCGTCTGCATGACCTCTGAAAAAATATACAAAGTCGTCATCTTTTGTTAGACGTTGTATTTGTTGTAAAAAACTAAGTATTGTTCGTATTTTCATCTTTGTTTTTTTTTATTTGCCCCCTAACGACCGAGGCTTGTGTTAGCAGCCGTAGTTTGATTTTCTTTCAGTCGTTAAGTGAGCTTTCTCTTGTTAACCAATTTCTTTGAATCAACCCCCAAATTTGTTGCGAATTAAAGAATGTAATATGATAAATTCTGTCTTCAATTTAAAAATTTATAGTATACGTTGCTGAATAACCTTCCTTAGTTGTTTTTAAAGCAAACGGTTCTTGGTTTTTCGAGACATATATTTCAATAGTTGGTTGTCCGTTTTTAACTTGAACATCACACTTAAATCCTTTTTTTACAGGACCATATGTTTGTTCCCAATGTCTTGTTTGATAATTATTTTTTGTGTAGTTTCCTTCTGGTGTAGTAACTGTCCAATTACTGAAAATGTAAGGATAAATTGAAGATATAACATACTTTACATAGTAATTGTCATTTGCTACTGTATTAGTATCGTTACTGTTATCTATATCCTCTTTATCACAAGAAAGAAAGGCGAAGATAGTTAATGCGCTAAATATTATTAGGGCACTTTTAAAATTAATTTGTTTTGGAAAATGTGTTTTCATTTTATTTCAATTTCGTGTTCTTTCTGCAGGTTAATTTGCATTTATGTAAATCATTCCTTGGTTCTCAATTTGCAATTCCACAAATTTCAGTCGTTATATGTCATGGTTGAAAAGCAGAATGTCCAATTCTTTCTTTTGAAAATCTGCGGGGAATTGTCCTTTATGCAGAATTCTGAAAATGAGTAAATTCTGTCGTTACAGAATTGTCTGAAAGTCGAGAGAAGTGGAGAGTTTATCAAATATTTTTCAACCAGCAAGTCTGTCTTTTTTTGCATTTACCACTAACGACCGAGGCTATGGGCATTTGTCCGCCATTTGGCGGAGGGAGCGTTCACTGTTGCTGAGCGACAAAGCTAATGCGAGCGCTCCCAATCCCTAGCGGGACTGCCGAAATGCACGTCAGCCAGCCTGTGGATATAGGCGGGTGTTATGCCCTCGTTTTTTTTTCGTTTTAGCTTAATCTTAATCTACCAAACTATATCGTTAATTGTATTTTCTTTCTCAAAAGTCAGTTTAAAACGGGTAACGAAAATAGTTCTTCTAATGAAAGAACTTTAGTTTTTACGTTACAAAATTCATAAGCAACTTTAGCTTTATTACGAGCTCTTTTGTCCTCTGAAATAAAATATTCACAACCCGAAGCAAAAAAAGTATGACCTGCATCGTACATCCTAGCTAAATTAGACTTGTCTGTCGGTGAATCTCTCCAGTAACCTACAATGTCTAAAAAATTAAAAATTGAGCTAATCATTTCATGTAGATTGGTTCCTGATAGATGAATAATATTCTTAAAATCAAGAATTTCTCCTTGTTTTTTTAATAGAAAATTTATATGGTCAATTACATCTTTCGAACTATAATTATTTATTTTGTTTTTGTCGACACCCAATACTAACATAAACTTGTCTCTATCTATTGAGTAATTACTTGCATAGAATCTAGTAGTATTGAATATTGTTGAATATTCTTTTATCATTTTTATAACTTCGTCTGGTGGAATATTGATAACTTCGATTGTGTCATCATTAGAAATCACGTAGTTGAAATTAGTCGTTTTTGACAATGTGTCAATTCGTCTCCTTTTCAAACTAATAAAGTCACTTTTTGATTCCAATAGCTCTTGTATATGAACATAGCTGTATACAAATTGAACATTATCAGGTAAATGCTTTTTGATTTCATTAAAATCAAGTCCTCTCTCTTCAATGGAAACGAAAATATTGTTATCTAAATATGCGTTCATTTTGTTTCAGTTTTCAGATTGGCGAATATTTTGTTCAAAAATTAAATAAACCCAAATAAGTCGCTTTATCCTTTTTTAGAATGGGGCATAACATCTGTATATATCCACCTATACCGACTATAGTTATTTGTCTTAATTATTTAATTTACTGTAAGTCCATTATTTGTTTAGGCGCAATAAACAAGGTCATATATCCAATCGGTTAATTCAAAAATTCATCTTTATAATTTGATTATTTTTCCATCTTTTCCGCTGGTTTAGTCTTCTGTTTCCGGCTTCTTTTGTTCTTTGGGTTTAAAGTTCTTAAATTATGGCTGTAAAGTTAATAAAGTTTTTTTACTAAACAAGGTGTGTGGGTGGTTTTTTGTTTGGATTGTAAATTTTTGTGTGAAGTGTATGTGGTTTGTTGTCAGGGTGATGGAGATGGTGGCGTGGGGCGGTGGTGCGTTGTAGGTAGGGTGGACTTGTATTGAAGGATTGGGGGATTGAGTTATTCGGTTATTGGGTTATTAAGTTATTAGGTTGTTAAGTTATTGAGTTATTTGGTTATTGAGTTATTCAGTTATTAGGTTGTTAAGTTATTTGGTTATTGAGGGATTGGGGGTGGCTGTAAATGAAAACAGGGATGTGCCTGGTGTGGTACATCCCTGTTTTGTATTGAGTTGTTGGCGGGGAAATGATTACATCAGTTCTACGCTGCGTTTTACAAAGTTGGCCAGGGCTTCGCCCTTGAGCATGTTGTTGGCCAGCAGAGCGAGGTCAATGAGCTGACGAACTTGCTTGTTGCCGGCAGCAAAGGTTGAGTACACTGCTTTTTTGCGGGCTGTAAGTTCGGCTATTTGTTTTTCGAGTTCTTCTATTTCAGCTTTTTCGGCTGCGGGTATTTCCTCGTCTTTTTTATCTTTGTGGCTGTCTTTTATCTTTGTTTTTTTGCTTTCGGCCTCGGTAAGTTCCGATACTACGGGGGCTACTTCTGCGTTGCAGGCAGCTTCCTCGTCCTTGAGCAGGCGGTCGATAACGGGGTGAGCCGTGTTGACTACCAGATTGTAGCTGTCGGGCATTTCGCCGTAAAAACTCATCATGCCACCCTGGAGTGCCGACATTTCTTTCATGCGGCGCATAAACTCGTTTTGGGTAATAAATACGGGGTTGGCAGTAGGCGATAGTTGTTCGAAACTAACAATAAAGTTGGTTTTGTCGATGGCCGGAATCTGCGAATCGAATACGGTTACGAGTGCGTCGCGTTGCTCATTGGTAAGTTCTACTTTGGCGGTATCGTCTTTTTGGATGATTTTATCAATTACATCGCTGTCGACACGTACAAAGCGTGTTTTCTCAAATTTCTGTTCGAGCTGGCTTACCACATGTACGTCTAATTGTCCGTCCATCAGCAGCACATCGTAGCCTTTGTCTTTGGCGTGCTGTATGTAGCTGTATTGCTCGTCGGCATTGTTGGCGTAGAGGTAAATGAGGTCGCCGTTTTTGTCTTCCTGATTAGCTTTTACAAGCTCCTTGTATTCGTCGAAAGTGAAATATTTTCCGTCGACGTTTTTCAGCAGGGCAAATTTTTCGGCACGCTCGTAGAATTTTTCGTCGCTAAGCATACCGTACTGAATGAAAACCTTCAGATTATCCCATTTCGATTCAAAGTCGGGGCGTTCGTTCTTGAAAATATCTGCCAGTCGGTCGGCCACTTTTTTGGTGATGTGTCCTGAAATCTTTTTTACATTGGCATCGCTTTGCAGGTAGCTGCGCGATACATTGAGCGGAATGTCGGGCGAGTCGATTACGCCATGTAATAATGTCAGGTACTCGGGTACGATGTTTTCGACGTGATCGGTTACAAAAACCTGATTGCAGTACAGCTGTATTTTGTTGCGCTGCATGTCGATGTTGTTCTTAATTTTGGGGAAATACAGAATTCCGGTCAGGTTGAACGGGTAATCCACATTGAGGTGAATATGGAAAAGCGGATCTTCGCCAAAGGGATACAGTTCTTTGTAAAAGGCATCGTAATCTTCCTCCTTGAGGTCGGCCGGTTTGCGTGTCCATGCCGGGTTGGGATTGTTGATGATGTTGTCGTCTTCGGTTTCTACCTGCTTGCCGTCTTTCCAGTCTTTTTTCTTTCCAAAGGCAATTTCTACCGGCAGGAATTTGCAGTATTTGGTGAGTAGTTCCTGAATTTTTGATTCTTCGAGGAAGTCGATATTTTCGTCGTCGATGTGTAGCACAATGTCGGTACCACGGTCGGACTTGATGGTGTCTTCGAGCGTATACTCAGGGTCGCCTTTGCACGACCAGTGCTGGGCTGTAGTGCCTTCTTTGAAAGATTGAGTAAAAATTTCCACTTTTTTCGATACCATGAACGAGGAATAAAATCCGAGTCCGAAATGACCAATGATGGCCTGAGCATCGTTTTTGTATTTTTCGAGAAATTCTTCGGCACCTGAAAAAGCTATCTGGTTGATGTATTTGTCGATTTCGTCGGCAGTCATCCCTATCCCGCGGTCCGAAATAGTGAGCGTACCTTTACTTTTATCAACCGAAACGCGTACCTTCAGGTCGCCAAGTTCACCTTTAAACTCGCCTACCGATGCCAGAGTTTTAAGTTTTTGGGTAGCATCTACGGCATTTGACACTAACTCGCGCAGAAAAATTTCATGATCGCTGTACAAAAATTTCTTGATAACGGGGAATATGTTGTCGCTTGTTACCCCGATGTTTCCTTTACTCATTTTGCAATATGTTTTTTTTATTAATGATTTAAAATATTGAATAAGGGCTGTGGTATGCCCGTAATTTTCCAGTGTGCTTTGTTTTCAAAAAAAATGCCAACCTGCTTTAGTGTGACAGAATGACAGAATGGAAACCCCCGGTGGTAAACTTATTCTGTGTAATTTCAAAGTTGAAGTCGTGTAATTTCAAAGTTAGTATCGTGTAATTTCAAAGTTGAAGCCGTGTAATTTCAAAGTTGAGGTTGTAAAATCAAAAAAAACATTATATATTTGTGGCTGAAAAACAAAAAGATATGGATATACAAAGAGACATAGTAAAACCACTGAAGCAGATTCTTGGAAAATATCCTATTGTTGCAGTAACAGGGCCACGGCAATCGGGAAAAACTACATTGCTCAGACACTCATTTCCGGAGTTTGAGTATGTCAATCTTGAAAACCCGGACAGTCGCATTTTTGCAGCAGAGGATCCCAATAATTTTTTGAAAAGATATTCGTCGAAAGTAATTCTCGATGAAATACAGCGTGTGCCTTCTCTTTTTTCGTATATACAAACTCATGTTGACGAAGGCAGAGCCATGGGGCAGTATATTCTTTCGGGCTCGCAAAATTTTCATCTGATGCAAAACATCACCCAGAGTCTCGCGGGCAGAGTGGCGATATTCAGGCTATTCCCGTTTGATAATCAGGAGTTGAGTAGAAACAGTTTATTGAACGATAGCTATGTACATTGTATGGTCAAAGGTTTTTATCCTGCTATTTACGATAGGGATATTGCATCGCGCACGTTCTACTCCAACTATATACAAAATTATATACAGCGTGATGTTACCGAGCTGATAGCGATAAAAGATTTGCGCTTGTTTCAGAACTTTCTGGCGCTTTGTGCTACACGAGCCGGACAAATATTGAATATCAATGCTTTAGCTGGCGAGTGTGGTGTGTCGCAACCAACAGCCAAGTCATGGCTTTCGGCATTAGAAAACAGTTACATCACTTTTCAGCTACAGCCCTATTACGAAAATTTCAGTAAGCGGGTGATTAAGAGTCCGAAACTGTATTTCTACGATACCGGCCTGCTTTGTTATTTATTAAAGCTAAACAACCCTGACCAACTGCTGTTGCATCCGTTTAAGGGTAGCCTTTTCGAAAATATGATGGTGGCCGAATATGTAAAACGCATGTATCATACCGATCAGGTGGAAGATGTCTGGTATTGGCGCGATTCGGGTGGTCACGAGGTGGATTTGATAGTTCAGCATGGAGATGTGCTCGAAATCGTGGAATTTAAAGCTACAGAAACTATTATGCCGGATTTGTTTAAAGGATTAACGTACTTTGAAACGATATCAAAAAAAATAAATCTGAAGAAAATGCTGGTATATGCAGGCAACGAATTGCAGCAGCGTTCGGTGGCAGAGGTGCTACCCTGGAAAGATTTTGGGAAATAAGCTGAACCAGCGGCTGCTGTAACTAATGGCTGTTTCGGCATTTTTGACTATCTTTGCAGTCCGAAAAAATAAATTTTCAGTAAACATCTAATTAATATACAATGGCTCTTCAATGTGGAATCGTAGGTTTGCCTAATGTAGGAAAATCTACTCTTTTCAACTGTTTGTCGAATGCGAAAGCGCAGTCGGCTAATTTCCCATTCTGTACCATCGAACCGAATGTGGGCGTTATAACCGTTCCCGACGAACGGCTTAACAAGCTTTCGGAGTTGGTTCATCCGCAACGGATAGTACCTACTACCGTAGAGATTGTGGATATTGCCGGATTGGTAAAAGGTGCCAGCAAAGGCGAAGGGCTGGGCAATAAGTTTCTGGCTAATATTCGCGAAACTGATGCAATTCTGCATGTGCTTCGCTGCTTCGACGATGAGAATATCACTCACGTTGATGGTAGTGTGAATCCTGTGAGAGATAAGGAAATTATTGATATTGAACTACAGTTGAAGGATCTCGAAACCATCGAGAGCCGCATCAGCAAAGTGCAAAAACAGGCACAAACGGGTGGCGATAAAATGGCCAAAGCTCAGTACGATATTTATGTGCAGTATCGCGAGGCGCTGCTTCAGGGAAAATCGGCCCGTACGGTAAAATTAGACGAACTGGATAAGAAACTTGTAAAAGATTTGTATCTGCTTACCAGCAAACCGGTGATGTATGTGTGCAATGTCGACGAAAAATCGGCGGTAAGTGGCAATGCTTATGTAGATGCTGTACGTGAAGCGGTGAAAGACGAAGACGCTGAAATACTGGTGGTGGCTGCGGCTACCGAGGCCGATATTGCCGAACTGGAAACTTACGAAGAGCGTCAGATGTTTCTGGAGGAGGCCGGATTAAGCGAATCGGGCGTATCGCGCCTTATCCGTGCTGCTTACCACCTGCTCAATCTGCAAACTTACTTCACTGCCGGTGTGCAGGAAGTGCGTGCCTGGACATTTGAAAAAGGCTGGAAAGCGCCGCAGTGTGCCGGCGTGATTCATACCGATTTTGAAAAAGGATTTATCCGTGCCGAAGTAATTAAATATGATGACTTTACAACACTTGGTTCGGAAGCTGCCTGTAAAGAAGCCGGCAAAATGAATGTGGAAGGTAAGGAATATGTGGTGCAGGATGGTGATATTATGCATTTCCGTTTTAATGTATAGGCGCTAACCTAACATCACTAATTGCTAACGTTTTTTTAAACTCCCGCAGGTAGAACATAAATTCAAAAGCCTCATCCCATTTTTGTTCGGGATGAGGCTTTTATTTTTTATCAGAATGTTTTACATCAGCAAACCAGAGTTGGCTTAATCAGCTTAAAGAAATCGTTACCCTTGTCATCTACTAAGATAAATGCAGGGAAATCAACCACTTCTATTTTCCAGATGGCTTCCATACCCAGTTCGGGATATTCCAGACATTCTACTTTCTTAATGCTGTCCTGAGCCAGAATAGCTGCCGGGCCGCCTATAGAGCCAAGGTAGAAGCCGCCGTATTTCTGACAAGCATCAGTTACCTGCTGGGTGCGGTTTCCTTTGGCAATCATAATCATACTGCCGCCATTTTGCTGGAATAAGTCAACATACGAGTCCATGCGTCCGGCAGTAGTAGGGCCGAAAGAACCCGAAGCCATTCCTTTAGGTGTTTTGGCTGGACCGGCATAATAAATAGGATGATCTTTTACATATTGCGGTAGTGGTTTGCCGGCATCAAGCAATTCTTTCAACTTGGCATGAGCAATATCGCGCCCTACAACAATAGTTCCGCTCAGCGACAAACGCGTGGAAACCGGATACTGAGATAGGGTAGCCAGAATTTCCTTCATCGGCTTATTCAGGTCTATTTTTACGGCATTTCCTTCGCCTGCATTGCGGTATTCCTCGGGGATGTACTGTCCGGGATTGTCTTCGAGTTTTTCAACCCACAAGCCGTCCTTGTTGATTTTTGCCTTGATGTTGCGGTCGGCCGAGCACGAAACGGCCATGCCTACAAAGCAGGATGCCCCGTGGCGCGATAGGCGTACGATGCGAATATCGTGAGCAAAATATTTGCCACCAAATTGAGCACCTATGCCCGATTCCTGTGCGGCTTTAAGAACTTTCTTTTCCATTTCCACATCGCGGAAAGCCTGTCCCAGTTCATTCCCTTCGGTAGGGAGTTCATCGTAGTATTTGGTCGATGCCAGTTTTACGGTTTTCATGCAGGCATCGGCCGATGTGCCACCTATCACAAACGCAATGTGGTAAGGCGGACAAGCAGCGGTACCAAGCGTTCTCATTTTTTCGGTAAGGAATTTTTCCAACGATACCGGGTTCAACAACGCTTTGGTTTCCTGAAAAAGATACGATTTGTTGGCCGAACCACCACCTTTGGCAATAAACAGAAACTTATATTCGTTTCCGTGGCTTGCTACCAGGTCAATTTGAGCCGGGAGGTTTGTGCCTGTATTTACTTCGTCGTACATATTGAGCGCAGCATTTTGTGAGTAGCGCAGATTCTCTTCGGTATAAGTTTCGTAAATACCTTTCGACAAAGCTTCTTCGTCAGTTCCGTTGGTCCACACATTGTTGCCTTTTTTGGCGTAAACGGTAGCTGTTCCGGTGTCCTGACAGAAAGGAAGAACTCCCTTGGCCGATATTTCGGCATTGCGCAGCATGGTTACAGCCACATATTTGTCGTTGTCGCTGGCTTGCGGGTCGGCAAGTATGGCAGCTACCTGTTTCTGGTGTTCGGGGCGAAGCAGAAAAGCACAATCGCGCATAGCTGTGCGTGCTAATTTGGTCAAACCTTCGGGTTCTACTTTAAGGATTTCCTGTCCTTCAAATGTGGATACCGACACATGCTCTTTGGTGAGCAGGTAGTATTCGGTTTTGTCTTTTCCTAAGGGGAAAGGATCCTGATACTTAAATTCTTTGGCCATGATTTGTATTATTTGTTAGTCGTTTTTTTATCCTTATACAGTGTTGCAAAATTACGGAAAAATTTCTGTAATATTGGGCTGTTTAAAGTTTTTTTGCGATTCGGAAACAATCAGAATCCGCACCACAAAGTTACTAAAAACGGCACAGAAAAATCAACCACAAATCCGCTATAAATAGATACGATGGAAAATTCCTTGCCCGAAGTATTTACAATGATAGGAAAGGTGGTGTCCATGGTAGTGGCGCCTCCGGCGGCAATGGGTGCCAAACGACCGAAATATCTGACCATAAATGGCGCAAAAAGTAAGGTTAATACTTCGCGGATAATGTTTGAAAGCAAGGCAATTGTGCCCAGTTCTATGCCTTTGTATTCGGTAATCATAATGCTCGATAAGGAGTAATAACCAAAGCCGGAGCTCATGGCCAGAAATTCGGTGGCGCTATGCTTGAAGAATCCTGAAATAACGAATACGCCCAGCCAGGTTCCAAGTATGGTTACAAAGGGTAGCAGTAAAACGCGTGAATGTATGGAGCGAAATTTTTTTACGGTTTCGGGTTGTTGGCCAATGCTGAGTCCTACCGAAAACATAAGCGCACAAAGGACATAAAAGCTGAAATCGCGGTTGAAAAAAGCTTCCGGAATTATTTTGAAAATTCCTGCGAGCAGGCCGATAATAAAGAAAGCCAAAATAATAAGACTGCCTTTGAGTACGCTGAATATGCCCGTTGTAGTATGTGTGTCTTCTGACTGTATTTGTTGTTGAGACGATTTCCCCCACAGTATTTTAGCTCCAACAATGCTGCCAAGTGTTCCGAAAAATGCAATGAGAAAAGCTTCGAAGCCAAGTTGGTGAAAGCGACTCACAATTTCTTGATTCAACCCAACTTCTATACCCAGCAAAAGCAGCAAAGCCCAAATCAACATCATAATGATTCCGTTTATAAAACGAAATTTTCTTTTTCGTACAAGATAGCCTGCGGCTATTCCGGTGAGCATAAACAGGATGACTGCGAACATAGAATACTTTTGTGTTTGTACTGAAAGATTTTTTATTAGAATAGGAAATGCAAAGATAAGCGTTTCTGCTTAAGCTGCATGCCTGCCGATGTCTGAATGATGTTTGCTTTGCCGGCTGTAATATAGTTTATGTTGGGTTTTGTTACATTCAATCTGGAGCACAAAGGCATTAACTTTAACCGCAAACAATGGTTATGTGCAAAAAAATAAGTAATTTTGCGGCGTCGTAAGCGGCAGGTATTAGTACTGGTATAAAATAATATAAATCAATATAATATGAGTAAAAAAGCTTTATTAATGATCCTTGATGGCTGGGGAATTGGTAACCATTCCAAAGCAGACATTATTTTCAACACTCCAACTCCCTACTGGGATTCGCTGTTGGCTAATTATCCTAATTCGGAGCTTCAGGCTTCGGGCGAAGATGTGGGACTGCCTGATGGTCAGATGGGTAACTCGGAAGTTGGACACTTGAACATTGGTGCCGGACGGGTGGTGTATCAGGATTTGGTGAAAATCAATATCGCCTGCCGCGACAACAGTATTCTTCAGAATCCTGAAGTTATCAACGCTTATTCTTATGCCCGCGACAACCGGAAAAAGATTCATTTCCTGGGACTGGTTTCTGATGGTGGGGTGCACAGTTCGCTCGACCATTTGCTGAAACTGATTGATATTGCCAAAGAATATGGTGCTCAGGCTTACGTGCATGCCTTTATGGATGGGCGCGATACCGACCCCAAAAGCGGTAAAGGATTTATCGAACAATTGGCTAAATATACTGCCGGTACCACTACCCAAATAGCTTCGGTGGTGGGTAGATACTATGCCATGGATCGTGACAAACGCTGGGAACGTGTTAAGGAATCGTACGATTTGATGGTGCACGGTACAGGAACTCCTGCTACCGATGCGGTGGCGGCAGTGCAGGCTTCGTACGAAGCTGGTGTTACCGATGAATTTATTAAACCGATAGTAATTACTGATGCTGCCGGCAACGCTACTGCAAAAATTGAGGCTGGCGATGTGGTTATTTTCTTCAACTACCGCAATGACCGCGCTAAAGAACTTACCGTGGTACTGACTCAGCAGGATATGCCTGAGGCCGGTATGAAAACCATTCCACTGCAATACTACTGTATGACTCCGTACGATTCTTCGTTCAAAGGCTTGCATGTATTGTTTGATAAAGATAATGTGCAGAACACCTTGGGCGAATATGTATCGTCGCTCGGAATGAAGCAGTTGCGTATTGCCGAAACTGAAAAATTTGCTCACGTAACATTCTTTTTCTCGGGTGGACGCGAAAGCGAATTTCCCGGCGAAGATCGCATTCTGGTGCCTTCGCCTAAAGTGGCTACTTACGATCTGCAACCCGAAATGAGTGCTCCCGAAGTGGCTGATAAATTGGTGGCGGCCCTGAATACACAACAATATAACTTTGTAGCGCTTAACTTTGCCAATGGCGATATGGTGGGTCACACCGGTATTCGCGAGGCTATTGTAAAGGCTGTCGAAACGATTGATGTTTGTGTTGGTAAGGTGGTGGATGCTGCTAAAGCCAATGGTTACGAGGTGATTATCATAGCCGACCACGGCAATGCCGATAATGCTGAAAATGAAGATGGATCGCCCAATACGGCTCATTCGCTGAACCCGGTGCCTTTTGTATATGTGACTGAAAATAAAGCAGCTAAGGTTGAGAATGGTATTCTGGCCGATGTGGCTCCTTCTATCTGCCACATTCTGGGTATAGCCAAACCGGAGGAAATGACCGGCAAAAGCCTGATTGTTTAAGAAACGCTTTTTATACGTACCGAAAGTCCTGATGCTTTGTAGCGTCAGGGCTTTTTTATTTCATCTCCGTTTATTTTTCTCCGATATTCAATTCTTAATAATCCTCCCCAAAAAAGTTTACCAAACAAGAATGGTTCTCAAACTATCATATAAACCAAAAGGGTACAAAATCAACGCGGGTACGTCATTTAACTGATATTTATAAAACAAAAAACGACATTAATCAATAGAAATGAAAACGATTTTACGTGGCATTGTACCACCCTTGGTAACACCATTATTGGACAATAATACCCTTGACAAACAAGGGCTTGAGAATCTGATTGAGCATGTAGTGGCCGGTGGGGTACACGGAGTATTTATTTTAGGTACAACAGGCGAAGCTCAGAGTCTTGGCTTTAGTCTGAGAACTGAAGTTATTCGTCATACTGCCCGAATCCTGAAAAACAGAATTCCTTTACTGGTTGGAGTTTCGGATACCTCTATTGCCGACAGCGTGTCATTAGCCAAAATAGCTGCTGATAATGGTGCCGATGCGGTAGTTTCTGCCCCGCCGTATTACTATGCCACTGCTCAGAGCGAACTTGCAGAGTTTTACGAACAGCTGGTGCCACAACTTCCGCTTCCGGTTTTTTTGTACAACATGCCTACACATACCAAGGTTTCGTTTGCTCCGGCCACAATTAGCCGTATTGCCGAAAACGAGCAGGTTATTGGTTTTAAAGATAGCTCAGCCAGCGGTGGATATTTTCAGTCGGTGATGTACGAGATGCGCAATCGCAAAGATTTTTCGCTTTTCGTAGGCCCTGAGGAAATGATGGCCGAATCGGTATTGCTGGGTGCACATGGTGGTGTAAATGGCGGAGCTAACATGTTCCCGAAACTGTATGTTGATTTGTACAACGCTGCTGCTGAAAAAAATGTGGATAAAGTACGCGAACTTCAGGTTAAAGTGATGCAAATAAGTTCTTCTATTTACACAGTAGGCAGTTATGGGTCGAGCTACCTGAAGGGCGTAAAGTCAGCTTTGTCGGTATTGGGTATTTGCAACGATTTTTTGGCGGCTCCTTTCAATAAATTCGACGAAGCACACAAGGCAAAAATCCGTAGTGCCATCGAGGCGCTGGATATTTAATTGTAAATTAAGGAAATAAAATATCGGATACTCCTGCAAAAACCTTAAACTCATCGTTAAGCTCTTTCGGCAGAATGCTCCTTTGCTTTGGTAAACTCCGCCTTTGCCTCTGTTGCGAGCCTTGATTTTTAGGTTTTTGGAAGTCTGTGTGAAAATTGTCTCTCTCAAAAAATATTAAAAAGAATAGATATTATATTGAATAAAGAGATATAAAATTGAATGTAAAAGTTTTAAACACGAAGTCTCGAAGACACAATTTGTTTTTTTGCTTAATATCAGATCACGAAGAAAAACATATTAATATGTTTTTAATTGGTGTCTTCGAGTCTTCGTGTTAATAATTGTCATATTGTTAGTTACATAACAAGCTGTTCTATATAAACTCTAATATAAAAAAAAGAATCGGAAATGAAAGGTAAGTTTTATCCATGGTTGGTGGTTCTGTTGTTGTGGTTTGTGGCTTTGCTCAATTATTTGGACAGGCAAATGCTCTCGACCATGAAACCAACAATGATGCACGATATTCATGAGCTGATTTCGGCAGAAAATTTTGGGAGATTAATGGCGGTTTTTCTGTGGATTTACGCTTTTATGAGTCCTGTTTCCGGAATTATTGCCGACAGACTGAATCGTAAATGGTTGATTGTTGGCAGCTTGTTTGTGTGGTCGGCTGTTACTTTGCTGATGGGTTATGCGCAAACGTACGACCAGATTTACTGGTTGCGGGCGCTAATGGGTATCAGCGAGGCGTTTTATATTCCGGCCGGCTTGTCGCTTATTGCCGACTATCACGATGGCAAAACACGCTCCATAGCTATAGGTATCCATACCACGGGAATTTACCTCGGGCAGGCGTTTGGCGGATTTGGAGCTACCATAGCCGACCGTTTTTCGTGGCAGTCTACTTTTCATTTCTTTGGGGTAGTTGGTGTGGTTTATAGTCTGATTCTTATTCTTTTGCTTCGCGAGAAAAAAGGATACGATGTGAAAGCTGTTAGCCAGAAATCAATCCTGAAAGAGTTCTCGGTTTCGCTCAAAGGTATTGGTGTTTTGTTAGGAAATATATCGTTCTGGGTATTGCTTTTCTACTTTTCGGCGCCGAGTTTGCCGGGCTGGGCTACCAAAAACTGGTTGCCAACGTTACTTTCCGACACGCTTCATCTGGATATGGCTCAGGCTGGGCCTATGGCTACCATCACCATGGCTATGGCCTCCTTTGTAGGTGTATTGGTGGGTGGCGTAGTGTCCGATCGCTGGGTTCAAAAACGTTTGAAAGGTCGTATATATACGGGCGTAATCGGCTTGGCTCTTACAATTCCGGCCTTGGTTATGCTTGGATACGGCCATACCTTCACCATGGTGTTGGGCGGTGCGCTTTGTTTTGGGTTTGGGTTTGGTATGTTCGATGTGAATAATATGCCGATTCTTTGTCAGTTTGTATCGCCGCGCTACAGGGCTACCGGCTATGGACTGATGAATTTGGCAGGTATCTCATTTGGCGCTGTGATAACTAACTTCTTAGGAAAATCGGCCGATGCGGGACATCTCGGAAGCGACTTTGCCGTGTTAGGTGTAGTGGTGGTAGTGGCCATTGTGCTACAGCTGATAGTGCTGAAACCTAAGGTGGTGAATATGACAGAATGATAAAGATGATAATTTGAAAATATTAAAAGCATCATATTAATAAACCGGGTGAGGAGATGTCCTTTCCCGGTTTTTTATTAGTTTTGTTTTCTGAGTACAACAGGTATGTGGGATAGCTCATTTTGAAAAATTCATTGCTCAATAAGTTTCAGAATTTGTTTTTTTGATGCTAAAAACTGCAACACACAGCATACTAAGGTTAAAATACGGGTACAAATGCACGTTTTTCCCGTCATTGTTTCAGTATTTATCAACAAAACTTTTTTAATATGATTCGTATTAAATTATTACTGACAACATTAGCTGTTCTTTTGCTTTCTCTTGTTTATGCTGAAAAGTCTGTACCTGTTACCGAAAGGGTTTATCTCTCGGGACGTGGAAGCGACGATATGGTGCAATGGGATTTTTTCTGCACCGATGGCATGAATGCAGGTAAGTGGACTAAAATAGGCGTACCTTCCTGTTGGGAACTTCAGGGCTTTGGTAATTATCAGTACGGAATGAAATTCTACGGAAAAGCTTTCCCCGATGGCGTGGCCAACGAAAAAGGGATGTATAAATATGAGTTTGATGTACCTGCTGCCTGGCGCGGACAAATTATTTATATCGTATTCGAAGCTTCGATGACCGATACCGAAGTGAAAATAAACGGACAAAAAGCCGGGGCTGCTCATCAGGGTGGTTTTTACCGCTTTTCGTACAACATTACCGAGCGTGTAAAATACGGCAAAAAAAATCTGCTGGAGGTAACTGTAAGCAAAGAGAGTGAAAACGCAGGTGTAAATCTGGCCGAGCGACGTGCCGATTATTGGAATTTTGGAGGCATAATTCGTCCTGTTTTTCTCGAAGTAAAACCTGTTACGCACATTACACAGCTCTCCATCGATGCTAAGGCCAATGGCCAATTCAGGGCTAACTGCTATCTGAACCGTGCCTTGGACGGTGGAACGATAAATACCCTCATTTTTGATGCGCTTGGTAAGAAAGTGGCCGAAAACAACACGCCTGTAAAGGCCGGTAGCGACTGGACTGCGGTGGATGTTTCAGTGAAAAATCCTTTGTTGTGGTCTGCCGAAACTCCCAACCGTTACTCAGCTCAGCTTACTTTGCTCGATGCTTCGGGCAAAGTTCTGCATCGTATTACCGATAAATTCGGGTTTCGCACCATCGAAGTCCGTCCGTCCGACGGATTGTATATCAATGGCGCTAAAGTCCTGATTAAAGGTGTAAACCGACATAGCTTCAGACCCGAAACCGGACGTACCTTGTCTGTGGCTAAAAACATTGAAGATGTATTGCTTATCAAAAACATGAATATGAATGCCGTGCGACTGTCGCACTATCCGGCCGATCCTGAATTTCTCGATGCGTGCGACTCTCTGGGACTTTATGTTGAGAACGAACTGGGCGGCTGGCACGGAAAATACGACACGCCTACCGGGGTGAAATTAATCCGGGAAATGGTGGAGCGCGATGTGAACCACCCTTCGGTAATTTGGTGGAGCAATGGCAACGAGGGTGGCTGGAACACTGAACTGGATGGTGAGTTTCATAAATACGATCCGCAGTTACGTCCGGTAATTCACCCGCAAGGTAATTTTGGCGGATTCGAAACCATGCACTACCGCTCTTATGGCGAAAGCCAAAACTATATGCGCAAGCCCGAAATATACATGCCAACCGAATTTCTGCATGGCTTGTACGATGGTGGTCACGGCGCCGGCCTCTACGATTATTGGGAAATGATGCGCAAGCACCCAAGATGTGCCGGAGGATTTCTCTGGGTACTGGCCGATGAAGGCGTGAAGCGTTTAGACAAAGACGGATATATCGACAATCAGGGCAACTGGGGTGCCGATGGCATAGTAGGGCCTCACCACGAAAAAGAAGGAAGCTATTTCACCGTGAAACAAATCTGGAGTCCGGTGCAGATAACCAACAAAGCTATCGATCAAAACTTCAACGGTACGCTTACTGTCGAGAACCGGTATGATTTCCTGAACCTCAATACCTGTCGGTTTGTATGGAAACAGGTTAAATTTCCGAAATCAGGCGATGCTCGCGGAACTGTAAAAACGATTGCTCAGGGCGAACTCAAAGGCCCGGACGTTAAACCTCACAATGCGGGAACTATCAATCTGAATACCAACATAAACCCTCAGGCCGATGCCTTATTTGTCACAGCCATCGATTATCGGGGCGACGAACTCTGGCGCTGGTCTTTCCCTGTTAATAGCACTACGGAGCCTGCTCCGGTTGCTTCGCTAAAGGCCGCATATACCGAAACTGCCGACACGCTTATCGTCGCAGCGGGCAGCCGAAAGTATGTTTTTGCTAAAAAAGACGGGCAACTGGCCTATGTCTCTGTTGCCGGACGCAAATTAAGCTTTGGCCACGGCCCCCGTTTTATCGCAGCCCGGCGTGCCGACCGCTCATTAGACCAGTTTTACAATCACGACGACGAACAATCGCGCGCCAAGGAGCGTACCTATACCGAATTTACCGATGCAGGAGTATTTACCGGATTTGAGCTGAAGACCGAAAATAATCTTCTGGTAATCACCGCTAACTACAAACTCGGCAATCTCGATTGGGCTAAATGGACTTTTGGGCAGGCCGACAACGTAACCCTCGATTACAGTTACAATTTCAGCGCTGTGGTCGATCTGATGGGAATCTGCTTCGATTATCCCGAAGAAAAAATGCAGCACAAGCGTTGGCTCGGAGCCGGCCCTTACCGCGTATGGCAAAACCGCATCCACGGTACCGTTTACGACCTCTGGGAGAACGATTACAACGATCCCATACCCGGCGAATCATTCACCTATCCCGAGTTTAAAGGCTATTTTGCCAACGTAAGCTGGATTAATTTCAAAACATCAGAAGGCGCCATAAACCTTGTAAACCAAACCCCCGACGCCTACGTTGGGGTGTACGAACCGCGCGATGGTCGTGATAAACTGCTCTATACCTTGCCACAAAGCGGCATCTCGGTACTCAACGTTATCCCACCGGTGCGCAACAAAGTGAACACTACCGACCTTATCGGCCCATCCTCCCAGCCCCGCTGGGTCGACGGCACGTACACAGGTCGCATCGTGCTAAAGTTCGATTAAACAAAGCCCGTGAGAAAATGACAAACCCCGAATGCACCACCACGAAGTCTGCTCATTCCTCACTTCCGAATATTATTTTGGGGGTGCCCCCGCTTAGGCGGGGTCGGGCTATCCGCTACAAGGCCATAACCCTTACCTCCGCTACGCTGCGGTTCGGGTCATGGCCTTTCCGCTACTATCCCTCACCCATGCGGCGCGAGCGGATAAGCGTATTGCCGGAACCTTTTTCCGATATCGCAGCACACAAAAAAAACAATATGATGATTCTTTCCAACAATTCAAAGAACATTATATAAACCTGAATTACTATTTTTGTTTACACCTGTCAGCCAACATCAATTTTGCTCAGGTGCCATATTGATATGATTATTTATATTTCTATAATCAAATGAAAAAAACAAATCAACATAACTCACTGCGTTTTAAGGCTTATACCTTGATACTCGCTTTATCCATTCTTTTCCCTACCATCGCTTGGCCGCAATCAGCCTTATACGATAGCTTTGTCAACCCTCAGCCCGATGTCCGCCCGTGGTCATTCTGGTACTGGATGCATGGCGCTGTTTCAAAACCCGGCATTAAGGCCGACCTCCAAGCCATGAAACAAGCCGGACTTGGTGGCACTTATCTCTTTTTTATCCGCGGTACCGAAAAATCGCCTTATCCCAATTCGCTGAGTCAGCTTACTCCTGAGTGGTGGGATATGGTGCATTACAGCTTTCAGGTGGCCGACAGCTTGGGACTCAAGCTTGGCTTTCATGTGGCCGATGGCTTTGCATTGGCTGGTGGCCCCTGGATTAAGCCTGAAGAGTCGATGCAAAAACTTGTTTTCACCGATACGCTTGTTGCGGGTGGAAAAATTCAAAACATGTCTCTTCGTCAGCCCGAAACGATTGGGGACTACTACCGCGATATTGCTGTTTATGCCGTTCCGTTAGCTAAGCAAGTGGGTTCGTCATCAACGCCAAATGCCGGGTTTCAAATTAAATCTGATAATCCCGACTATCCCGTTCCTTTTTCGGCAAACAACGATTTTCGGGCCGAAAAACCCTGCTATATCGAATATCTGTATGATAAACCATTCACTTTGCGAAGCATTGAAATTACTCCTTCGGGCAATAATGTGCAGTCGCAGCGCTTTACCGTACAGGCCAGCGACGATGGACAAAACTTCCGCATAGTGAAACAGCTTACACCACCCCGGCAGGGTTGGCAAAACACTGGCTTTACCACTACTTTTTCGGTGCCGGCAACTACAGCCAAATATTTCCGCTTAGCCTGGTCGCCTGTCGGCACCGAGCCCGGAAGCGAAGATATGGAAGCTGGTAAATGGAAACCTGTTCTGAAAGTAAAAAAAATACGCTTAAGTGCCGAGCCGCGTATAGAGTCGTGGGAAGGTAAGTCTGGTTTGGTTTGGCGAATAGCTCCCGAAGTATCTGGCAAAGAAATAACCAACAAGGAATGTGCTCCATTCAAAAAAATAATCAATCTCACAGCTCAAGTTCAGGGTGGAATACTAAACTGTAAACTTCCTAAAGGCCAATGGCGGATTTTACGCATGGGACACACCTCTACCGGACATGTGAATGCTACTGGTGGTGCAGGCAAAGGCCTTGAATGCGATAAATTTACGGAGTCAAGCGTACAAAAGCAATTCAACAACTGGTTTGGGGCTGCATTTGCCAACACTGATCCTGAATTAGCCCGACGCGTAGTGAAGTACATGCACATCGATAGCTGGGAATGTGGCAGTCAGAACTGGAGCCGGGGTTTTGCTCATGAATTTCACAAACGCCGCGGCTACGACCTCATGCCATGGTTGCCAGTACTGGCAGGTTATCCGGTTGAAAGCGCCGTTAAGTCGGAGCAGGTACTCAGGGATGTAAGAGCTACCATTGCCGATTTGGTGAACGATGTATTTTTTAAAGTAATGGTAAAAAACGCAAAAACGTACGGTACTCAGGTGTCGGCCGAATGCATAGCACCTACTATGGTGAGCGATGGACTCAGACATTACAAAGAGGTAGATCTGCCTATGGGCGAGTTCTGGTTGCGAAGTCCTACTCACGACAAACCCAATGATATGCTCGACGCTATCAGCGGTGCTCATATTTATGGAAAAAACATTGTACAAGCCGAGGGATTTACGCAGTTGCGCACTTATTGGGACGAAGATCCGGCTTTGGTGAAACCTCTGCTCGACCGGAATTTTGCTCTGGGGCTTAATAAATTTTTCTTTCATGTATTTGTACATAACCCTTTTATGGATAGAGCTCCCGGAATGACTTTGGATGGGATAGGACTTTATTTTCAGCGCGACCAAACCTGGTGGAAACAGGGTAGGGCTTTTACTGATTATATTGCCCGTTGTCAGGCTTTGTTGCAGTACGGAAAACCGGTTACTGATGTGGCTGTTTTTGTGGGCGAGGATATTCCTTCGAGAGCTTTTACACCCGATAAGTTAATAAATATATTGCCCGGTATTATCGGAAAAGAAAAAGTTGACTTCGAGAAAGCGCGTTTGGCCAATGTGGGACAGCCTATGACCGAAATGCCTGCCGGGGTTGGTTGCTCGGCCAATATTCTGGATCCTGCCCGGTGGATTAATCCTTTAAACGGTTACGCTTATGATTCGTTCAATAAGGATGTATTGACAGGAGCAACTGTGGAGGATAATAAAATGTTGCTTCCCGGTGGTGCTGAATATAAAATAGTGGTTTTCCCAAAAGGAAAAAATTACTCGAAAGAGGTGCTTGCCAAAATTGAGAAATTAAAAGCTGCGGGTGTAATAGTTCCTGATTTACCTGTGGCTGATAAGGACTTTACGGCTTACGGACTTATCCCTGATGTAACTGTACCTGAACAGGTGGCATGGGCGCATCGGGCGGGCGATATGGGCGATGTATATTTTATAAGCAATCAGGATAATGCTACCCGAAACTTCGATGCTGTTTTTCGGAATGTGAAAAGTAAACCAACCCAATGGAATCCGGTAAATGGTACAGTGTCGGCAGTAGGCAAAATGGAAAGAACAGCCAACACTACTAAAATTAATCTAACACTGGCTCCTTATGAGTCTACCTTTATTGTATTCAGCTATAAAAACTATGCGTTGAACAAAGGGGCGGTGGTTTTGCCGGACTCTGTTATTATTGACAGTAAATGGGATATAAACTTTCCGAAAAATAATCAAAAACTGAAGCTGGTTTCACTGTTCGACTGGAGCAAAAATGAGAATCCTTTAATCAGGTATTATTCGGGCACTGCCGTTTACAAAACTTCGTTTAATTGCACTGTGGATTTTCAGAAACATACCGATACATATACCCGCCCGGTGTACTTATCGCTGGGGAAAGTATGCAGCCTGGCTACTGTTAGGGTAAATGGCATCGACTGTGGTACAGTGTGGACAGCGCCTTACGAAGTGGATGTTACAGGAGTGCTTAAAAAGGGCGCTAATACCATCGAGATTGAATTGACCAATACCTGGGCTAATGCAATCAATGGTTACGACAAAGGCATACCACCTTTTACCGGCATGTGGACTGACGGAAAATACAGGATGAAAGAAGATAAATTGATGGAAGCAGGCTTGTTAGGTCCGTTGAAGATATTTCAGAGATAAGAAAGTGTTTTCTTGTGTAGGTGAAGTTGTTGATTTTGGAAGTTAAATGGGGCGATGTAACGAGCTGTAAACCGAAGTTCCGAATGCGTACCATATCGGGATAAGGTATAAACTATAACATCGAATTTTTTATTATAAAAACAGGAATTGATATATGAAACGTTTTACAATTATTACATTGGCTCTTTGGGCTTTTATGATGGCTTTTGCCGAAGTTAAACTGCCGGCTATTTTCTCGGGCAATATGCTGATGCAGCAAAATACCCGGGTAAATATTTGGGGCAAAGCCGACCCGAATAAAACATTGAGCATAAAAACATCGTGGAGTAAAAAAGTGATTAAAACTACTACGGATGCCGAGGGGAACTGGATGTCGTCAATTACTACTCCTGCAGCCGATGGAAAATCTCACAGCTTGACGTTTAGTGATGGTAAGGAGCTGGTTTTAAATAATATAATATTCGGAGAACTCTGGTTTTGCTCCGGGCAGAGCAATATGGAGATGCCTATGAAAGGGTTCAAAAACCAGCCTGTGGATAACTCTAATATGGATATACTCCAAAGTACCAATCCGCAAATCAGGTTATTTACTGTAAAGCGTAACGGCTCGCTACTTCCGCAAACCGATGTTACGGGCAGCTGGCAGGAAGCTACGCCGGAGTCGGTTAAGGAGTTTAGTGCTACTGGTTATTATTTTGGCAGGTTGCTGAATAAAACACTGAATGTGCCTGTAGGACTGGTTTTAAGTGCTTGGGGCGGCTCGTCGGCCGAGGCCTGGATGAGTGAGGATATGCTGAAGGCCTTCCCGCAGGTAACTATTCCAAATACCGAAGAGGGTGTAAAAGATAAAAACCGCACACCAACCATGCTTTATCAGGCTATGATTAAGCCATTGCTCGGGTTAAGCATCAGAGGTTTTATCTGGTATCAGGGCGAAACCAACTACGACAGGGCAGCAGCTTATCCCGAATTGTTCAGCGCTCTGGTGGCTGGCTGGCGGAAAAACTGGGCTATCGGTGACAACCTCCCGTTTTATTATTGCCAGATTGCTCCTTACGATTACTCTCTGGTGACCGAGCAAGGTAAGCCGGTAATTAACTCCGCTTATTTGCGCGAGGCTCAATTAAAAGCAGAGTCTATGATTCCTCAATCCGGAATGGCTGTTTTGCTCGATGCAGGTTTGAAAGAAGGTATTCATCCGCCCAAAAAACAAATACCGGGCGAGCGCCTGGCCTTACTTGCACTGACCAAGACCTATGGTTTAAAAGGAGTTGCATCCGAAAGCCCTGTTTATAAAGGTATCGAAATTCAGCATGACACTGTTCAGGTAAGTTTCGACCGTGCACCCATGTGGCTTACTGCGCGTAACAATGAGCTTAAGTACTTTACTGTAGCTGGTCAGGATCAGGTTTTTTATCCAGCCAAAGCATGGATAGTACGTAGCAAAGTGTATGTGAAAAGTGATGCAGTGAAAAATCCGGTGGCTGTACGCTATGCTTTCGGGAACTATGTTGATGGCGATTTACTAAGTACCGAAGGATTGCCTGTTTCTTCTTTCCGAAGCGATAATTGGTAAAAAATACCGGAAGAATGTACAGTTTAAAAATCCTGCGATGTAGTATTATTGGTTCTATATATAAAGTTTTTTATCTTGATAAATCAAAATTTAAAATACATGAAAAACACCTTATTTTTAATTCTATTTTCGGCAATGTCTCTTATGCTGAATGCGCAGACCTGGATTTGGTATCCGGGCGATTACGAAATATGGCTTGGTAACGAAATGAACAATCGTCGCACCGAGCGGGGCGCGTTTTTTCCTCATTTCTGGAAAATGGACAGCCATTATGTGCTTGTAGAATTTAGCAAACAGATTGACCTGGCTGCTCCCGAAGAAATTGAAATTGCCGTAGAGGGTAAGTTCAATATCAAATTAGACGGTAAGCTTCAGTTCGGTATGCCGCAAAAATTCACTTTGCCCGCCGGAAAGCATAGCCTGAATATCAAAGTATGGAATCAGGCAACGCCTCCTGCTATTTTTGTACATGGAAAAACAGTAAAATCGGACGGAAGCTGGAAAGTGACTTACGAAGATAAAGAATGGATTGACGAAAGTGGCAAAGCAAGCGACACCTCTGCTACCGTGTATATGCCTTCTGCCTCTGGCGGGTTTAATCTGGCTACTACACCTCCATCGGCGTACAAATTACCTGTAAAGCCACAGCAGGCTGTGTCCCGCGAATCGGTGTTGGGTGGCGAGTTGATTGATTTTGGCAAAGAAACCTTTGGATATATTCAGTTGAAAGGGCTTTCGGGAGTTGGTAAAGTTAATATTTACTATGGCGAAAGTAAAGAAGAAGCGCTGGATAAGGAGTTTTGCGAAACGCTCGATTGTATAACAGTAGCTAACTCGGCCGCAACAAATTCGCTGATTACCAACAATGCAACCAACGAAACAGTTCCTGCTACCGACATTTATACTTTGAATAGCAGTAAGGCATTTCGCTATGTATATATTACCAAAGATGCCGGTGTAAAATATTCCGATGTAAGTATGCTGTTCGAATATAAGCCTGAAAACCAGCGCGGCTCTTTTCGTTGTAACGACGATGAGATTAACCGGATTTGGGATGTAGGGGCATATACCATGTTGCTCACTACGCGCGAGTTTTTTATTGATGGGATAAAGCGCGATCGCTGGACCTGGAGTGGCGATGCTATTCAGAGCTACCTGATGAATTATTATCTTTTTTTCGATACCGAAACTGTAAAGAACACAATCTGGCTGCTTCGGGGCAAAGATCCGGTAACAAGTCATACCAATACGATAATGGATTACACCTTCTACTGGTTTCTTTCGGTGTACGATTATTACATGTTTACAGGCGACAGTCGGTTTATTCAGATGGTGTATCCGCGTATGCAATCTCTGATGGACTACGTGTTAGGACGCACTAATAAAAACGGAATGGTAGAAGGAATGACCGGTGACTGGGTTTTTGTGGACTGGGCCGATGGGTATCTGGATAAACACGGTGAACTGTCGTACGAACAGGTGCTCTTCTGCAAAAGCCTGGAAACTATGGCGCTTTGTGCTAAAGTGGCTGGCAACGATGTGGATCGTGTGAAATACGAACGTAGTGCTGCCGACTTGCGAGCAAAGCTAATTCCTGCTTTTTGGAGCGAAACAAGCAAGGCGCTTGTTCATAACAGAATAGATGGAATTCAACGGCCTGATGTTACGCGTTATTCCAACATGTTTGCTGTGTTTTTCAATTATCTTACACTGGAACAAAAGCAACAGATTAAACACTCGGTTTTGCTCAACGATTCGATACTGAAAATTACTACACCCTATATGCGTTTCTACGAATTGGAAGCTTTATGTGCCTTGGGCGAGCATAAAGCGGTAACCAAAGAAATGAAAGATTACTGGGGAGGCATGTTGCGCGAAGGCGCTACTTCGTTCTGGGAAAAATATAACCCCAGCGACAAAGGTGCAGAACATTTGGCCATGTACGGCCGGCCTTATGGCAAAAGCTTATGTCATGCCTGGGGTGCCAGTCCGGTTTATTTGTTGGGAAAATACTATCTTGGTATACAGCCTGTGAAACCCGGATATAGTGAGTTTGCTGCGGAACCGAATTTGGGAGGTTTAAAATGGATGGAAGGCGTTGTGCCAACCCCTCAGGGCGAGATAAAACTTTACATGAATGAAAAACTCATCCGAATCAAAGCTTCGGAAGGAAAGGGGTATCTGACTTTTGTCAGCAAATCGAAACCCAAAGCAAGCAAAGGTACTATTGAAAAACTGGATGGGAATAAATACAGAATACTGATTACCGGTACCGATGAGGTAGTGGTTAGCTACAAATAAGTAACGTATTTTCAATAAGCAAAAGCCAGATAATTATCAATAGTAAAATGCTGATAAATATCTGGCTTTTAGTTTTTTTTTAAAGAAAATTTTTATGCGCTCTGTTGGTGTTTTGTGTAGAAATTAATTGCCTTAGAGCGTAAGTTTTCCGGTAAATGAACCATAGAGTTGTAAAAATCATTGAAGCCTGAAAGCGGAGAAATAAAAGTTTCGTCGGGCAAGCCGGATGCTAAAAAGGCTTTGGCATACTCGCAACTATTGATCAGGGAAATTACGTCAGCTTCAATAAGTTGATACAATTTTTGTTTATTGGTATCGGTACCCATAAGCACCGATGGGAAGTGCTTGTTATATACAGTTTTTATATCTTCGGATATGGCCTTAGTTGCTTCGATATCTAAGCTGCTGCTTGTTAACGCATCAGTGCTTTTAGACGTTGTTGCTGCGGCCTTATTTTCGTCTATATCCAGCGTATTGAGTATGAGAGTTGCATGCGCTGTAAACAAAATTACCTGTTCCACAAATGTTTGTATCTTAACTCCGTTACAAGTTAGTAATTCTGGATAGTTATTTTGTATAAAATTTCTGATAATGAGCTTCAGGTTACTATTTAGCCCGGTACATACTTCAACGAATCGCGTGGGTGTCAGTTGGTTCAACAGGCAGAAATTCTCTACACTGCGGTTCGCTGAAAAATTGGTGTTCAAATAATCGGTATTCATACTTTTGCCCAAGATGATACAAGCACTGCTGTCGTGGTTAATCAAGACAGATTGCTGAATCGGAATAATAAGTGTAACAGATACGATATAAAATTTATACAAAAATATAAAAATCTGTTATCTATATCGATTAATAGGTACAAAATATTTGTGTGTATAGTAATTAATAACAAAATTATCTTAAAACAACGTGAGATTTCGTTGAAAAACCATTTATTTCTTTTGTTTTCAGTAATAATGTTCTGTGGTGGGTATGAGCATTCAGGCTTACTAAAGTGGAGATTGTTATACGTATTTCACACGATTATTAAAAATATTGAATAAAATTAAAAATGTTAACTTTTGAGTACAGAATGTAAAGCAGAGCGTCATTCAATCAAATATAGTTATTAGAAAACAAAGAGAGTTAACGTATGAATTTCAGAAGTTTAGTTTTTTTTATTTTAGTATTACAGGCTATTTGTGTTGCTGCTAATGATGTTTCGGTGATGAGTTATTCCGGGGCTTCTCCCAGGGTTATTTTTGCTCGGGATATGCTTGCCGAATCACTGACTAAAGTTGGGTATACGGTTGATAATAAATCATATAAAAAAATAACAGGTAAAAAACAGACCATCGTTGTTTTTGAAAAATCAGATATTGCAGGTTTGTCCCTGCTGAAGCGGTTGAAAATTGATTTGCCAAAAAATCTGAAAAAAGAAGGTTTTTTTATTGCTACCAAAAAAAATATCACCATCATTTGTGGCGCCGATGGCAATGGAGCCATATACGGTTGCCGCGAAATTATTGACCGCCTGGAAGCTTCTAAAAAACTGGAATTGCCGGTAGCATATACCGATGCTCCCGAAATGGTGATGCGGGGTACTTGTATTGGGTTGCAAAAACCAACCTACCTGCCCGGACGTACTGTATATGAGTATCCTTATACGCCCGAGAGTTTCCCCTGGTTTTACGATAAAGCGGAATGGATAAAGTATTTGGATATGTTAGTGGCTAATCGCATGAACTCTTTGTATCTGTGGAACGGGCATCCTTTTGCTTCGCTTGTTCGGCTCAAAGAGTATCCGTTTGCCGTAGAAGTTGACGACGAAACTTTCAAAAAAAATGAGGAAATCTATTCATTTCTTACCCATGAGGCTGATAAGCGTGGTATTTTTGTAATTCAGATGTTTTACAATATTATTTTGTCAAAACCCTTTGCCGAACATTACGGCATAGCTACTCAGGATCGTAACCGCCCTATTACTCCGCTTATAAGCGATTATACGCGTAAAAGTATTGCTGCTTTTGTCGAGAAATATCCTAATATCGGTTTTCTGATTACGCTGGGCGAAGCAATGGATACTTATGAAGATGATGTTAAGTGGTTTACCGAAACTATCATTCCTGGTGTGAAAGATGGACTGAAGGCTCTGGGACGTACCGACGAACCGCCAATTATTCTGCGTGGACATGATACAAATGCACAAATGGATATTGAAGCTGCACGACCTTTTTACAAAAACCTGTACACGGTAAATAAGTATAATGGTGAAAGTCTGACAACTTACGAGCCACGTGGTCCATGGGCTCAAACGCATCAGGAGTTGAGCAAGTTGGTTGATGTGCATATCAGTAATGTGCATATTTTGGCTAATCTGGAGCCATGGCGCTGGAGCTCGCCTGATTTTGTGCAGAAAACCGTTAAGGCCATGCACAATATTCATGGTGCCAATGGCTTGCACCTGTATCCGCAGGCTTCGTATTGGGATTATCCATACACTGCCGATAAACTGGCCGATGGTGGCCGGTTAAAACAGATTGACCGTGATTGGATGTGGTTCAAAACCTGGGGGCGATATGCCTGGAACTGCCACCGCGACCGCAATGATGAAGTGGCGTACTGGAATAAGCAATTAGATAATTTTTATGGTGTATCCGATTCGGATGCCCGACGCATACAACGCGCTTACGACGAAAGTGGCGAAATAGCTCCTAAATTACTCAGACGCTTTGGTATTACCGAAGGAAACCGTCAGACCTTGTTGCTGGGTATGTTTATGAGCCAATTGGTTAACCCGTATAAGTATACAATTTATCCCGGATTTTACGAAAGCTGTGGGCCTGAGGGTGAAAAGCTGATTGAATTTGTGGAAAAGGCATGGAAAAATCAACCGCATACAGGCGAACTTCCGTTAGATATTATTGCTCAGGTAATTGGGCATGGCGATAAGGCAATAGCAGCCATTGACTCAGTAGAAGGCAAGGTTACCCGCAACAAAGATGAGTTTGAGCGTTTGCGTAATGATATGCATTGCTATCGCGAATTTGCTTATTTCTTTAATAATAAAGTAAAAGCGGCTAAGTTGGTGCTCGATTATCAGTGGGGAAAAGATGTGAAAAATTTGGATGCTGCATTGCCGTTTCTTGAAAAAAGTCTGAATCATTACGCTAAACTGGTTGAGCTTACCAAAAACTCGTACTGGTATGCTAATAGTATGCAAACCGCGCAACGTGCTGTGCCTATTACCGGTATCGATGGTAAAAATAAAACCTGGCCCGAACTGTATGTGCATTATCAAAAGGAATTTGAAAATTATAAAAATAATCTGGCCTTGCTCAAATCGAATCTCAATAAGCCTGCGAAAAAAGAGCTAATACCGGCATGGCCTGTAGCCAATGTAAAACTTTTTGGCAATAACCCGGTGGTGAAACTGCAACCCGGCGACTCGCTTTATAATGATTTTCCTTCTAAAATTCTGGAAGTGGCACCGGAGCTGACCAATATGAGTGCATGGTTTCAGAATGTGGCCTCGCAAAGAGCTGACGGTACTGCGGTAGAGTTTGAAACTACACGTCCGGTGAAATTGCTGATAGGTTTCTTTCGCGACGATCATAAACGGTATGCACGTGCGCCGATGCTCGAAACTGATGCCTCGGCCAATATATACGGGCAGGCCGAACCTGTACTGATAAATGCCTTAAGAATTGACGGTATGCCGGCAGTAAATGTGCATGCGTACAGTTTTGAAGCGGGTAAACATAAATTGCTATTACCCAAAGGTGTTTGTCTGGTGCTTGGCTTTACGAATGCTGCTGTTAAGCAGCGTAATGCAGGCCTTGCAGCTACCGGTAATGAGGAAACGATGGACTGGATGTTTAATTAGATCTGATTGTTTTGTTATCACGTAGTTATAAGATTTTTTATAAGATATTCCATTGTTTGTATCCATGATTAAAAAACAAGTTCTTCTTCTCGTTGTAGTGTTATCCACATTGGTTTCGGCAAAGACACCTCTTTATACAGAAATAAAAAGCGCCGAAAACAAAGTGCCACAGGAGCGCATGGCCGAAATTTACGATCAGGTAAAAACTCCGTATAAATATGGTCTTGTACTGGCACCAACTACCAATAATTATAAGGTGGATTGCCCCACTGTGTTTCGTAAAGATGGTAAATGGTACATGACTTATGTGGTTTATAATGGCAAAACGGGTACCGATGGCAGAGGTTACGAAACATGGATGGCCGAAAGCAATGATTTGCTGAAATGGGATGTGAAGGGCAAAGTGCTTGCGTTTCGTGAGGGCACCTGGGATCAGAATCAGCGGGGTGGATTTCCGGCTTTGCCTGATATGGAATGGGGTGGAAGCTATGAGCTGTTACCTTACAAAAAGAAAAACTGGATGACTTATATAGGAGGTGCTAACGCGGGGTATGAAGCTGGGCCTCTTAAAATTGGAATGGCTTTTACACCCGAAAGACAATTAACATCGGCTACAGAATGGGAGGCTTTTCCTGCACCCTTAATGACTCCGGATGATAAGGATGCTCAATGGTTTGAAAATATTACGCAGTATAAAAGTACGATATATTGGGACAAAAGCAAAACTCTTGGTGCGCCCTTTGTTATGTTTTACAACGCCGGAGGACGGCATCCCGAAACGAATATCAAAGCTGAACGTATCGGTATTGCTTTATCCAAAGATATGAAACATTGGAAACGGTATGCCGGAAATCCGGTTTTTACTCACGAAGAGGGTATCACAGGCGATGCGCACATACAAAAATTTGGCGATGTATATGTGATGTTCTATTTCTCGGCTTTTCGTGCCGACCGCAATTATAAGGCATTCAATACCTTTGCATGCAGCTACGATCTTGTACATTGGTACGACTGGAAAGGAGCGGATTTGATAACTCCATCCAAAAATTACGACAATCTTTTTGCTCACAAAAGCTATGTGGTTAAACACAACGGAGTGGTTTATCATTTTTATTGTGCTGTAAATCAATATGACCAAAGAGGTATTGCTGTGGCTACGAGCAAGCCTATGGGGCGCTCGGAAGTCCGCTTTCCTGCACCCGAAGTGAAGCAAAGGCGTACCATTGTAAACCTGAACGATGGCTGGAAAACGTGGATGGACAAGGATACGCTCACGGTTAACATTCCTCACAATTGGGACGACTACTACGGTTACCGGCAACTTACACACGGAAACCTGCATGGTAACGCCACCTATACTAAAACTTTTGTAGCTCCTAAAGCTGAAGACAACAAACAATATTTTTTGCGTTTCGATGGAGTAGGTACTTATGGCACTTTTATTTTAAATGGAATTAAGCTGGGGCGTTATCCGGTTGGACGTACTACCCTTACACTGGATGTAACTAAAGCCATAAAACCAGGAGCAGGAAATGTACTTACTGTTGTGGCCGAACATCCTGAAATGATAGCTGATATGCCCTGGGTGTGTGGTGGCTGCTCATCGGAGTGGGGTTTTAGCGAGGGTTCACAACCACTGGGTATTTTTCGCCCTGTAACACTCGAAGTTACCGATAAGGTGCGTATCGAACCTTTTGGCGTTCATGTATGGAATAATGATAAAGCCGATAGCTTATTTATTGATACTGAAATAAAAAACTATTCGGCGCAGGCAGTGGAAGTAGAGCTGGTAAACAAACTTAATAATGAAGATGGAATATCGGTTTTTCGCTTATCCACAAAGATTATACTTAATGCTGGCGAAACGCGTGTTGTCCGTCAGGTATCGCCGGTGAAAAATCCCGTTCTATGGAATACGGATAGACCTTACCTTTATCAGTTAGCCACTATGATAAAGCGTGATAATAATGTGACTACCGACGAAATTACTACGCCTTACGGAATCCGGACTTTCAGTTGGCCTGTAAAGCGTAACGATGGCGACGGTAGATTTCTGCTGAATAACAAGCCGGTGTTCATCAATGGTGTTTGTGAATACGAGCACCAGTTCGGACAGTCGCATGCTTTTTCACCCGAGCAAATTGCTTCGCGCATCAAACAAATTAAAGCTGCGGGTTTTAATGCGTTTCGCGATGCGCATCAGCCGCATCACCTCGACTATCTGAAGTTGGCTGATAGTCAGGGACTGCTTTATTGGTCGCAACTGTCGGCTCATATTTGGTACGATACTCCTGAGTTTCGGACTAATTTCAAGGCATTACTGCGTCAATGGATTAAAGAGCGACGAAACTCACCATCTATCGTGATGTGGGGTTTGCAAAACGAGAGTGTGCTACCTGCCGATTTTGCTCAGGAATGTACTGAAATTATACGGGAAATGGATCCTATGGCGCGAAACATGCGTGTAGTAACTACCTGCAATGGAGGCGCCGGAACCGATTGGGATGTAATTCAGAACTGGAGTGGCACGTACAATAGTGGCGTACTTGAAAAATACGATCGTGAGCTGGCACAGCCTAACCAACTGCTTAATGGCGAATATGGTGCATGGCGTACACTTGGTTTCCACACCGAACCTGCACCTTTCGATATGAATGCTCCCTGGAGCGAAAGCCGTGCTTGTCAGCTGCTCGAAAAAAAGATCCGCTTGGCAGAGTCGGTCAAGGATAGTGTTTGCGGTCAGTTTCTGTGGATATTCAGTTCGCACGACAATCCCGGACGTCGCCAACCCGACGAAGCTTATCGAATGATAGATAAAGTAGGTCCGTTCAATTTCAAAGGGCTGACTACTCCATGGGAGGAGCCTGCTGATATGTATTATTTGTATCGGGCTAATTATGTATCGCCTCAGGCCGACCCAATGGTTTACATCGTTTCGCATACATGGCCTGATAGATTTAAGCAGCGTCGTCGTGCCGATATTGAAGTATACAGCAATTGTGATAGCGTGAAATTATATAACGATGCCACTGACTCAGTATATCTGGGACGTAAGAAAAACAATGGTAAAGGAACGCATTTTGTTTGGGAAAACCGGGATATTCGTTACAATGTACTGCGTGCTGTAGGTTATTACGGGGGCAAACCTGTGGCCGAAGATCTGATTGTCTTGAATAATCTGGAGAAAGCGCCTCATTTCGACTCATTGTACAAGAGGAATGCGTGGTCGGCTCAATCATCGTTTGCTGAGCTTGCGAGGCCTTTAATCAAAGGTGATTCGGATTACAACTACCTCTATCGTGTTAATTGTGGTGGTGATGCTTATACCGATGAATTTGGTCAGTGTTGGACTAAAGATGACAGTACTTTATCGCGCTCATGGTCGGCGGATTTCAACGAACTTAATCCTTATCTTGCCAGTCAGCGGGTAACTAACGATCCTATTTCCGGAACCCGCGATTGGTCTTTATTCGGACATTTCCGCTTTGGGCGTCACAAGTTGGCTTATAAGTTTCCTGTGCCCGATGGGCGGTATCGTGTTGAGCTTTATTTTACCGAACCCTGGCATGGAACCGGAGGTGGCGAAAAAACCGATTGCGAAGGTCTGCGTATTTTCGACGTGGCCGTGAATGACTCAGTAGTGATTGACGATTTGGACATTTGGGCTGAGAGCGGACATGATGGAGCTCTGAAAAAAGTTGTGTATGTTACAGTTCGTAATGGTTTATTGTCAGTTTCGTTCCCAGAGATTAAGGCCGGACAAGCACTTATTTCTGCTATAGCTATTGCATCGGCTGATAAAACTATTCACATCGACACAACGGCTCAAACCAATTGGTCGTGGAGAGCTGCCGAAAAAGATGTAGCTGATAAAATGCCTAAGGAACTTTTGCCTGAAGATAAAAATGCTCGTATAAGCATAATTTATGAAGCCGAGAAAGCGATTGCCAAAGGTAGAGCCGAAAAAGTGAATGTGCGCAAACGCGATGGTATTAGGATCGCGCCGCAGGGTTCGTTACAATGGAACATCAGCACCGGACTGGCTCAGATTTATGCTTTGCGTTTTAATTATATGAATACCAGTACTGCGCCAATAAAAGCACGTTTGCAGATTATTGCGCCCAATGGAGCTATGATTAAGAACGATGAGATAACCTTTCCGGTAGCAGCCGAAAAATGGAAGCAGATAAGCACCACTACAGGTAGCTACATCAATGCTGGCAACTACAAAGTAATTGTAAGTGCCAACAATAATTCAGGACTGAGCTTCGATTCGTTGGAGATACAGTAATTTGCGGAAATAAATGCAGATTATTGTGTTTTATCTTTTTCAGGTTTAATAATAAATCTTTTTTTAATCATCATTTTATTTCATTTGCATTTTTCAGGCTTTTTTTTCAATCAAAATTGGTAATTTTACAACTCACCATTATTTATGATATTAAATTAGCTTGTTATTTATGCGAATTTCTATTGTTGTCGTTTTTATAACTTTTTTATTTCCAGTTGCTTTAGTTGCACAAAACATTGCGGCTGTTGAAGGAAAAACGGCTTATTCGTTTTTAATTCATACTCCCGACGACTCTATTGCTACAAAGCAGCCGGTGTTTGTATTTCTGCACGGAAGGAGCTTGTGCGGTACCAATTTGGAGCGTGTAAAGCGTTACGGAGCGCTTTACGCACTTAATAGAGGTCAAAAAATTCCCGGATTTATCATCGCGCCTCAGGCTCAGGGTGCGTGGAATGCGGGCAAGGTTATGGAGGTGGTTGACTATGTTTTGAGGTTGTATCCGCAGGCCGACAGCAGTCGTATTTACATTTGCGGCATGAGCTTAGGCGGATATGGTACGATGGAAGTGGCCGGAAAGTACCCCGACAGAGTGGCGGCCGCAGTAGCTATTTGTGGTGGTGGAAATACTTTAGATGCGCAAAATCTGGCTAAAGTGCCTATCTGGTTACATCATGGTACTGCCGACAGATTGGTGCCGATTTCTGAATCGCGGAAAATTATGAAAGCTGTAAAAAAAATCAACCCAAAAGCTGAAATATCTCTCAATGTTATCAAAGGTGGTACTCACGGAAGTGTCGAACGGCTGTTTCACCGGTCGGATATTTATAACTGGATGCTTAAGCATCAGTTGAAAAATTAGAGATTTATTTTCCGCCTTTTTTTATGATAAAACAAACAGGGCTGTCAGATTTTTCTGACAGCCCTGTTTGCTTATATTAGGTGGAGTTTTACTCTTCGTTAGTATCTTCCATGTCGATAATAACACGTCGTGTATCCACTTTCTTCTCATATTCGTCGCGTGAGTAAACTACTATTTTGTCAAATTCACGCTGACCGGTACCAGCCGGAATAAGGTGTCCGCAAATCACGTTTTCTTTCAAACCTTCCAGACGGTCTACTTTTCCGTTGATAGCAGCATCGTTCAGTACTTTGGTAGTTTCCTGGAACGAGGCAGCCGACATAAAGCTGTTTGTTTGAAGTGCAGCACGCGTTATACCCTGTAGAATTTGGTTTGAAGTAGCCGGAATTGCATCACGGGTTTCTACCAAACGCATATCACGGCGTTTAAGCATACTGTTTTCGTCGCGAAGCTTACGCGGAGTAATAATCTGACCTGGCTTCAGTATGGTTGAGTCGCCCGAATCGAGAATCACTTTCTTACCCCAAATGCGGTCGTTTTCTTCCATGAACTCATTCTTGTCAACAATTTGTTTTTCAAGGAAGCGTGTATCGCCCTGTTCAAGTATTTCAACTTTACGCATCATCTGACGTACAATAACTTCAAAGTGCTTATCATTGATTTTCACACCTTGCAGACGATATACATCCTGAACCTCGTTTACTATATAATCCTGTACTGCTGTAGGACCTTTAATCATCAGAATATCACTTGGGGTGATAGCTCCGTCCGATAATGGTGTTCCGGCACGTACAAAGTCGTTTTCCTGTACAAGTATTTGTTTGGATAACGGAATCATATACTTCTTAACTTCACCAGTTTTGGAAGTAACGCTCAGCTCACGGTTACCACGTTTGATTTTACCGAAGTTAACCTCGCCATCAATTTCGGCAACAACAGCCGGATTGGACGGGTTACGTGCTTCGAACAGCTCGGTAACGCGCGGAAGACCTCCGGTGATATCACCGGCTTTACCTACAGCACGTGGAATCTTAACGAGCATCTGACCGGTTTTAATCTTATCGCCATTGTCAAGTACAAGGTGAGCGCCCACAGGTAAGTTATAAGTGCGCAGAATATTTCCTGCAGCATCCAGTACGTGTGCACTTGGTACCTTGTTACGGTCTTTCGACTCAATGATAATTTTTTCTTTCAGCCCGGTAGCTTCGTCGGTTTCAGTTTTGAAAGTTTGGTTTTCAACCACATCTTCAAATTCAATCTTACCTTCGTTTTCCGAAATAATTACAGCGTTAAATGGATCCCATTCACAAATGATATGTCCTTTTGTACACAAATCACCATCTTTTACAAATAATTTCGATCCGTAAGGGATATTTTGTGTTGTAAGTACTATACCTGTATTTGTGTCGATTACGCGCATTTCGGCCAAACGGCTTACTACTACTTCGTATTCAGCATCTTTTTCAGGCGCATTAACCGTACGTAATTCGTCAAATTCAAGACGACCGTCGTAACGGAGTATGATTTTTGATTCTGCACCAACGTTGGAAGCAACCCCCCCTACGTGGAATGTACGCAGTGTAAGCTGAGTACCTGGCTCACCAATAGACTGAGCTGCAATAACCCCTACAGCTTCACCCATATGTACCATTTTACCGGTAGCTAAGTTACGTCCATAGCATTTTGCGCATACCCCTTTTTTCGATTCGCAGGTAAGTACCGAGCGTATTTCAACACGTTCGATAGGCGATTCCTGAATTTTTTTAGCAAGCAATTCAGTTATCTGCTCTCCCGACGAAACAATCAGTTCACCGGTAAGCGGGTGATAAATATCGTGAACAGAAACACGTCCGAGGATACGTTCGTACAACGACGAAACAACCTCTTCGTTGTTCTTCATTTCTGTAGCAATAAGTCCGCGTAGCGTTCCACAGTCATCTTCGGTGATAATAACATCCTGCGATACGTCTACAAGACGACGTGTAAGATAACCGGCATCAGCTGTTTTAAGAGCCGTATCCGCCAAACCTTTACGAGCACCGTGGGTAGAGATAAAGTACTCAAGTACCGACAGACCTTCTTTAAAGTTCGACAAAATCGGGTTTTCGATAATCTGACCACCTTCGGCTCCTGATTTCTGTGGTTTGGCCATCAAACCACGCATACCCGACAGCTGGCGAATCTGTTCTTTAGATCCACGAGCTCCGGAATCAAGCATCATGTATACTGAATTGAAACCCTGATTGTCGCTCGAAAGCTGTTTCATCAGAATGTTCGACAGTTTGGAGTTGATGTGCGTCCAGGTATCGATTATCTGGTTGTAACGTTCGTTGAAGGTGATGAAACCCATGTTGTAGTTGTTCAGGATTTCCTCTACCTCAGCGTTACCTTCTTTTACAAGTGTTTCTTTTTCGGCAGGGATAATTACGTCACCCAGGTTAAACGATAATCCTCCTTTGAATGCCATGTAGTAACCAAGATCTTTGATGTCGTCAAGGAACTGAGCTGTACGGGCTACTCCACAAATATCAATTACGTTACCGATAATATCGCGCAACGATTTCTTGGATAGGAGTTCATTGATATAACCTACTTCGGCCGGAACACATTTGTTGAAGAGAATACGACCTACCGTTGTCTCAATCATGGTCAGTTTTCTTACACCATCAATGATGTCATAAGTTCTTACTTTGATAGGGGCGTGTAGTGCAACTTTTCTTTCGTTGTATGCAATTTCAGCTTCTTCCGGTGAATAGAAAATAAGACCTTCACCCATGGCTCCGGTACGTGGTTTGGTAATATAATACAACCCAAGTACCATGTCCTGCGATGGAACGGTAATAGGAGCACCATTGGCCGGGTTCAAGATGTTATGCGAAGCAAGCATCAGCATTTGAGCTTCCAGTACGGCTTCGTTGCCAAGCGGAAGGTGAACAGCCATCTGGTCACCGTCAAAGTCAGCGTTGAAAGCGGTACATGACAGCGGGTGAAGCTGAATAGCTTTTCCTTCAATCATTTTGGGCTGGAAAGCCTGAATACCCAGACGGTGAAGCGTTGGGGCACGGTTTAGTAATACGGGATGTCCTTTCATCACGTACTCTAAAATATCCCAAATCACAGGGTCTTTGCGGTCAACTATTTTTTTAGCCGATTTTACTGTTTTTACAATGCCGCGTTCAATCAGTTTGCGTATTACAAATGGTTTGAAGAGTTCGGCTGCCATATCTTTTGGCAAACCACACTCGTGCATTTTGAGCTCAGGACCTACAACAATTACCGAACGGGCAGAGTAGTCAACACGTTTACCAAGCAGGTTCTGACGGAAACGTCCTTGTTTACCTTTCAGCGAATCTGAAAGTGATTTTAATGGACGATTGGCATCTGTTTTTACTGCACTCGATTTACGGGAGTTGTCGAACAGTGAGTCCACAGCTTCCTGAAGCATACGTTTTTCATTACGAAGAATTACTTCCGGAGCCTTAATTTCGATCAATCGTTTCAGACGGTTGTTGCGGATAATCACACGACGATAAAGGTCGTTCAAATCCGATGTGGCAAAACGGCCACCATCCAGCGGAACCAACGGGCGTAATTCGGGCGGAATAACCGGAACGATTTTTACAATCATCCATTCAGGTTTATTGCGCATTTTCGAAGCACGGAACGATTCAACAATTTGAAGACGTTTCAAGGCTTCGTTTTTACGTTGCTGCGATGTGTCGTTATTAGCTCTGTGGCGTAAATCGTATGATAAGGTATCTAAATCCAAACGGGTAAGAAGATCATAAATGGCATCAGCACCCATTTTGGCGATAAACTTGTTCGGATCTGAATCGTCGAGCAACTGATTTTCGCGTGGTAATGAGTCCATTAAGTCCAGATATTCTTCTTCTGAAAGTAATTCTCCATTTACGATATTTTCACCATTATCCAGAACTCCGGACTGAATGATTACATATTTTTCGTAATAGATAATAGCATCGAGTTTTTTGGTAGGCATACCGAGCAGATAACCTATTTTATTAGGCAACGAACGGAAATACCATATATGAGCTACGGGCACAACTAACTGGATGTGTCCCATGCGTTCGCGACGAACTTTCTTTTCTGTAACCTCTACACCGCAACGGTCGCAAACAATGCCTTTGTAGCGAATACGTTTGTATTTACCGCAATGACATTCAAAGTCTTTGGTAGGACCAAAAATGCGCTCGCAAAACAAACCGTCACGTTCAGGTTTGTATGTACGATAGTTGATTGTTTCGGGTTTGAGCACCTCGCCGCTTGATAATTTCAGAATTTCTTCGGGTGATGCTAATCCGATAGAAATTTTATTAAAATTAGTCTTTAGCTTATTATCGTTTTTAAAAGCCATAACTTTTATTTAATTAATAATTGATAATAGATAATTCATAATTGAGAATTATATGTTCTGAAGTTCTGATGAATGAAACTTCAAATAATTTTCAAACCTCTTTCCCCACTTTTTTTACAGAGGGGAAAGGGGGAGGCTTTTTATTCCAAATTAATGCTCAGACCTAAGCCGCGAAGCTCGTGAAGCAATACGTTGAGGGATTCGGGTATTCCCGGAGTCGGCATTGCATCTCCCTTCACTATGGCTTCATAAGTACGTGCACGTCCCATTACATCGTCCGACTTAACAGTTAGGATTTCCTGAAGGATATGAGCTGCACCGAATGCTTCGAGTGCCCAAACTTCCATTTCTCCAAAACGTTGTCCACCAAACTGGGCCTTACCTCCAAGAGGCTGCTGAGTAATCAGCGAGTATGGCCCGATTGAACGTGCGTGCATTTTATCCTCAACCATGTGACCAAGTTTCAGCATATAGATAACACCTACTGTAGCTGTCTGGTCAAATTGCTCACCAGTACCTCCATCATGAAGATAGGTTTTACCATAACGTGGAACGCCGGCTTTATCAGTCCATGCATTCATATCGTCCATGCTTGCACCGTCAAAAATAGGAGTTGCAAATTTAACGCCCAGTTCTTTACCAGCCCAACCCAGTACGGTTTCAAAAATCTGACCCAGGTTCATACGCGATGGTACCCCAAGCGGATTCAAAACAATATCTACCGGTGTGCCATCGGCAAGGAATGGCATATCTTCCTGACGAACAATACGGGAAACAATACCTTTGTTACCGTGACGTCCGGCCATTTTATCACCTACACGTATTTTGCGTTTTTTGGCAATATATACTTTAGCCATTTGCACAATACCATTAGGTAGCTCGTCGCCTATGGTGATGTTGAATTTCTGACGTTTTATCTGAGCATCCAGTTCTTTGTACTTTCTCAGATAGTTCATAATCAACTCTCTGATCAATTCATTTTTGTGAGCATCGGTTGTCCATTTGCTCAACTGAACTGTACTGTAGTCAATTTCCCGAAGACGTTCAGGAGTGAATTTGCTGTTACGCGATATAATATCAGTTCCTAAAAAGTCTTTTACTCCTGCCGAAGTTTTATCTCCAACAAGTACCATCAGTTTATCTATCAGCGTTTCGCGCAACACGGCAGCCTGCGTTTCAAATTCCTCGTCTAAACGTGGCAAAACAGCCTTGTCGGCTAATTTTGATTTGCGGTTTTTCTGAGCTTTTGAGAACAGACGTTTACCTATAACCACACCCGATAACGACGGAGTAGCTTTTAACGAAGCATCTTTCACATCACCGGCTTTGTCACCAAAAATGGCTCTCAACAGTTTTTCTTCGGGCGATGGATCTGATTCTCCTTTAGGCGTAATTTTACCGATAATGATATCGCCCGGCTCGATGCGGGCACCGATACGGATAATACCGTTTTCATCCAAATCTTTGGTTGCATCTTCGCTAACGTTAGGTATGTCCGAAGTAAATTCTTCAACACCACGTTTGGTTTCGCGTACATCAAGTAGCTGTTCCACTACGTGGATAGATGTAAAGATATCCTCACGTACAACGCGTTCGTTAATTACGATAGCATCCTCAAAATTGTAACCCTTCCAGGGCATGAAAGCCACTTTCAGGTTTTTACCAATTGCCAGTTCACCCAACTGAGTAGAGTATCCTTCGGTAAGGATCATACCTTTCTCTACCATCTGACCTTTTCTTACTAAAGGACGGAGGTCGATAGTGGTATTTTGGTTGGTTTTCTGGAATTTTGGTAATTTATATTCTTTTACAGCCGGGTCAAAGCTTACAAATTCTTCATCCTCGCTGCGGTCATAACGTATTTTAATACAATCGGCATCTACATACTCAACCACACCAGTACCTTCGGCGGTAATCTGTGTACGCGAGTCGCGGATAAGCTGACCTTCGATTCCTGTACCTACGATAGGCGATTCGCAACGCAATAACGGAACTGCCTGACGCATCATGTTCGATCCCATCAATGCGCGGTTAGCATCATCGTGTTCGAGGAACGGAATAAGCGCTGCTGCAATCGAAGCAATTTGCGAAGGAGCTACGTCCATCAGATTAACTTCTTGTGGCGGAACCACAGGAAAGTCAGCCTGCAGACGAGATTTTACTTTCGTACGTATAAAGGTTCCATCTTCCTGAAGTGGGGCATTACCCTGAGCCACTACCAGGTCTTCTTCTTCTTCGGCCGTGAAATACTGGATACCGTCTTCAGAAAGATCTACTTTGCCGTTTTCAACTTTGCGATACGGAGTTTCGATAAATCCGAGTTCGTTGATTTTGGCGTAGATACATAGCGAAGAAATCAAACCGATGTTTGGACCTTCAGGAGTTTCGATAGGACAAAGACGTCCGTAGTGCGTGTAGTGTACGTCACGAACCTCGAAACCTGCACGCTCACGCGATAAACCACCCGGCCCGAGGGCTGACATACGGCGTTTGTGAGTAATCTCAGCCAGCGGATTCTGTTGATCCATAAACTGAGATAGGGCATTTGTTCCGAAGAACGAATTGATTACTGACGAAATGCTTTTGGCATTAATCAGGTCAATAGGTGTAAATACCTCATTATCGCGTACGTTCATACGTTCGCGAATTGTACGTGCCATACGCGACAAACCTACACCAAACTGGTTGAATAGCTGTTCGCCCACCGTACGTACACGACGGTTACTTAAGTGGTCAATATCATCCACATCAGCCTTAGAGTTAATTAACTCAATCAGATATTTGATAATCTCAATAATATCTTCTTTGGTTAAAACTTTGATGTCAGGATCGGTGTTCAGATTCAATTTTCTGTTGATACGGAAACGACCTACATCGCCCAGGTCATAACGTTTTTCGGAGAAGAACAAGTTGTTAATCACCTCGCGTGCAGTCGAGTCGTCGGCAGGCACAGCGTTACGTAACTGGCGGTATATGTATAGCACAGCTTCTTTTTCCGAGTTACTCGGGTCTTTCTGAAGCGTGTTGTAAATGATAGCGTAATCGTTCAGATTAGCATCGGCACGGTGAAGCAGAATGGTCTGCGCACCCGATTCGATGATTTCGTCGATATGTTGGTTTTCGAGAATGGTTTCGCGATCTATAATGATTTCATTACGTTCGATACTTACCACCTCACCGGTATCTTCATCTACAAAGTCTTCAATCCATGTTTTCAGTACGCGTGCAGCCAGTTTTTGGCCTACAGCTTTTTTCAGGGCTGTTTTGCTCACTTTTACTTCTTCAGCCAGATTGAATATTTCAAGGATGTCCTTATCGCTCTCGAACCCGATGGCGCGAAGCAATGTGGTTACCGGTAATTTCTTTTTACGGTCGATATATGCGTACATCACATTGTTGATGTCGGTGGCAAATTCGATCCATGAACCTCTGAAAGGAATAATACGTGCCGAGTATAGTTTGGTTCCGTTGGCGTGGGTGCTCTGACCGAAGAATACGCCCGGCGACCTGTGAAGCTGCGATACAATTACGCGCTCAGCTCCGTTGATTACAAAAGTACCTTTAGGTGTCATATAAGGGATAGGTCCCAGATATACATCCTGTATTACCGTATCAAAATCCTCATGATCCGGATCGGTACAATAAAGTTTCAACTTGGCTTTCAGTGGAACGCTATAAGTCAGACCACGGTCGATACACTCTTCGATAGAATAACGGGGAGGGTCAACGTAATAATCAAGAAATTCAAGAATAAAGTTATTACGTGTGTCGGCTATCGGAAAGTTTTCGGCAAAAACCTTATACAAACCTTCTGTTTTTCTTTTTTCAGGAGCGGTATCCATCTGAAAAAAGTCCTGGAAAGATTTTAATTGTACTTCAAGAAAGTCAGGGTATTCCAGCTGATTTTTGATTGAAGCAAAATTGATTCTTTGGTTATTGGTGTTTGAAGACATTTTCAAAGAGGTTATTTTTGAATGCGGAGAACTCAATTATATTTATAGACAAGAAAAGGTTTAGAATCCCTCTGTAAGAGGGAATCTAAACCAAAGACCTGATAATCAGGCGTTATTATTTAAGTTCAACTTCAGCTCCGCCTTCAGTTAATGCTTTCTTCAAGGCTTCAGCTTCGTCTTTTGATGCACCTTCTTTAAGCGCTGAAGGAGCAGCGTCAACTAAGTCTTTAGCTTCTTTCAAACCAAGACCAGTCAGTTCTTTTACTAATTTTACGATAGCTAATTTATTAGCACCGGCGCTTTTCAAAATTACATCGAAAGATGTTTTTTCTTCTGCTGCAGGAGCAGCAGCGGCAGCAGGACCTGCGGCAACAGCTACAGCTGCGGCGGCTGGTTCGATACCATATTCATCTTTCAAAATTTGGGCTAACTCATTTACTTCTTTAACTGTGAGGTTAACCAATTGTTCTGCAAAAGCTTTCAAATCTGCCATTTTACTTATTTTTTATGTTTTTATTTTTATTTTTTTGTTGAGAAAAATTATCTTTCGGACAATGTAGTTAACACGCCGTGGATAGTACTACCTCCTGATTGGAGTGCGGACACAACGCTCTTAGCAGGCGATTGCAGCAAGGCAATAACATCTGCGATAAGTTCGTTTTTGCTCTTAACGTGAATCAGGGCATCAAGTTGGTTTTCGCCAATATAGAAGCTTTCTTCTACGTATGCTGCTTTCAGTACCGGTTTTTTGCTCTTACTGCCACTGCTGAATTGTTTAATCAGCTTTGCAGGAGCGTTACCTGTGTTAGAAAGTAGCAATGAAGTTTCTCCTTTCAACGAACCAAAAATTTCGCCAAAATCCACCGAAGTATTCTCAAGTGCTTTTTTAAGCAGTGTGTTCTTAACAACTACGAGTTTTATATCTTCTTTGTAGCATACACGACGAAGCTCGCTTGTTTCAGTGGCGTTGAGGCCACCAATGTCAGCCAGATAGAAGTGAGCATACTCATTGATAGTACTCTCTAATTGTTTAATTATATCGCTTTTATCTTCCTTTTTCATAAACTTTTAATTTTATTCTTCAATTGATTTTGGGTCGATTTTAATACCCGCACTCATTGTGCTTGAAAGATAAATGCTCTTTACATAAGTACCTTTTGCCGACGTTGGTTTCAGTTTCATCAAAGTAGAAACAAATTCTTTGGCATTGCCTGTAATTTGGTCGGGAGTAAATGAAACTTTACCTACCGATGTATGTACAATACCATATTTATCAACTTTAAAGTCGATTTTTCCTTGTTTCACTTCTTTCACAGCTTTACCTACTTCGTTGGTAACTGTACCGCTCTTGGGGTTGGGCATCAATCCACGAGGACCGAGTACACGACCCAGAGCACCTAATTTACCCATGATAGCAGGCTGCGTGATGATAACGTCAACGTCAGTCCAGCCGCCTTTAATTTTTTCGATATATTCATCGAGACCAACATAGTCAGCTCCTGCTTCTTTAGCCGCAGCTTCCTGGTCAGGAGTACATAATGCAAGAACCCTGATTTGTTTACCGGTACCATGTGGAAGCGATACTACACCGCGAACCATCTGGTTGGCTTTACGTGGGTCTACACCTAAGCGTACATCAATATCTACAGAAGCGTCAAATTTGGTATTAGTGATTTCTTTTACTAATACAGCTGCTTCCTTCAAAGAGTAGGTTTTTCCTGCTTCAATTTTTTCTAAAGCTAACCTTTGATTTTTTGTCAGTTTACTCATTCTAATTGAAGTGTTTATTAGTTAATACCAGGAAAAGCACCTTTTACGGTGATACCCATACTTCTTGCTGTACCGGCTACCATTTTCATGGCGCCTTCTAACTCGAAACAATTCAAATCCACCATCTTGTCTTCGGCAATTGCTTTTACCTGTTCCCAGGTAATTTCAGCAACTTTTTTACGGTTTGGTTCGGCTGAACCACTCTTCAGTTTGGATACTTCCAAAAGCTGAATAGCTACCGGTGGCGTTTTAACAACAAAGTCGAATGATTTGTCTGAATAATAGGTGATGACAACAGGCAATACTTTGCCTGGTTTGTCCTGGGTTCTGGCATTGAATTGTTTGCAAAACTCCATAATATTGATCCCTTTAGAACCTAATGCAGGTCCTACCGGGGGAGATGGGTTTGCCGCACCTCCTTTAATCTGTAATTTAATAAGTCCAGCAATCTCTTTAGCCATAATTGTTTAATTTTGATTGATTTCAGGATAAAACTGGTTTGTAACTTAACCGGATTTTATTCCTTTTCTACCTGAGTGAAAGATAATTCGAGCGGAGTTTTCCGACCGAATATCATAACCATAACCTTCAGCTTTTTCTTTTCTGTATTGACTTCCTCAATAAGTCCGCTAAATCCGCTGAACGGACCGAAAATCACTTTTACGTTTTCGCCCACATAATACGGGGTAAGAATTTCTTCTCCGGTTTCCTGCATATCATCCACCGTACCCAAAATCTTATTCACCTCTGATTGGCGAACTGGAATAGGATCGTGGTTTTTTTCTTCAAGAAACCCGATAACGTTAGGGGTGTTTCGTAAGCGGTGAGGAACTTCACCTATCAGATTAGCCTCAATCAGAACATATCCCGGCATACAACTACGTTCTTTCGTAATTTTTTTGCCGTTACGTATCTGGTATACCTTTTCAGTAGGGATAAGTACCTGTGCAACATAGTGACCAAGATCAGAGTTCTTGATTTCTGCATCAATATACTCTTTTACCTTGTTCTCTTTTCCACTGATAGCACGTAATACATACCATTTTAATGTTGTTGACTCGGACACTTTATTTCCTCCTAAAAAAATTACGACAGAAGTTTGTAAATATTCTTCATGATTACTTCAAAACCTGAATCCATTGCCCATACCAACAAAGCAAGTATGATGGAAGCTATCAGTACTACAACTGCACTGCTGGTAAGTTCGGAGCGTGTAGGCCACGATACTTTATGAACCAGTTCTGAATATGCCTCTTTGAAATAGTTAATTATCTTCATATTTATATAATGAATTTGCACGGGCAGAGAGGCTCGAACTCCCGACACCTGGTTTTGGAGACCAGTGCTCTACCAACTGAGCTACGCCCGTGTATCACCCCCAACCCCTAAAGGGGAGTTGAGGGCTTTTTTGTATTTTTGTCCCCTTTAGGGGATCGGGGTCTTAGTCTAACAATTCAGTAATCTGACCTGAACCTACTGTACGTCCACCTTCGCGGATAGCAAAACGTAAACCTACGCTACAAGCTACCGGATAGATCAATGTTACAGTGATTTCCAAGTTGTCACCTGGCATAACCATTTCAGTTCCTTCTGGTAAAGTGATTTCACCAGTTACGTCCAATGTACGGATGTAGAACTGAGGACGGTAACGGTTGTGGAATGGAGTGTGACGTCCACCTTCTTCTTTCTTCAGGATATAAACCGCTGCTTTGAAAGTAGTGTGAGGAGTTACTTTACCCGGGTGGGTGATAACCATACCACGTTTGATTTCTTCTTTGTCGATACCACGAAGCAACAAACCTACGTTGTCACCAGCCTGACCTTCGTCAAGAATTTTGCGGAACATTTCCACACCGGTTACAACTGATTTTTTAGCTCCCTGACCTAAACCGATAATCTGAACTTCTTCACCTGTTTTGATGATACCTGTTTCGATACGGCCTGTGGCTACTGTACCACGTCCTGTGATTGAGAATACGTCTTCAACAGGCATAAGGAATGGTTTGTCGATAGCACGTTCTGGCAATTCAATCCAGGTGTCAACGGCATCCATCAATTCCATTACTTTATCTTCCCATTGTGCAACGCCATTCAATGCTCCAAGAGCTGAACCACGGATGATAGGAGTATTGTCGCCATCAAATTCGTAGAATGAAAGCAATTCACGCATTTCCATTTCTACCAATTCCAACATTTCTTCGTCGTCTACCATGTCACATTTGTTCATGAAAACAACAATACGTGGAACGTTTACCTGACGTGCCAAAAGAATGTGTTCGCGTGTTTGAGGCATAGGACCATCAGTAGCAGCTACTACAATGATAGCACCGTCCATCTGAGCAGCACCGGTAACCATGTTCTTAACGTAGTCAGCGTGACCCGGACAGTCAACGTGTGCATAGTGACGTGCAGCAGTTTGGTATTCAACGTGTGCTGTGTTGATGGTGATACCACGTTCTTTTTCTTCAGGTGCATTATCGATTGAATCGAATGAACGCAATTCAGAAAGTCCTTTTTTTGCAAGTACGGTTGTAATTGCAGCGGTCAAAGTGGTTTTACCGTGGTCAACGTGACCGATAGTACCTACGTTTACGTGCGGCTTCGACCTGTCAAATTTTTCTTTTGCCATAACTCAAAGATTATTTTAATAATTAATTATATGTTTTATAAAAGCTTACAAAGTTGAGCTGTTGATGGGACTTGAACCCGCGACCTCTTCCTTACCAAGGAAGTGCTCTACCCCTGAGCTACAACAGCAATGTGAAAAAGATGCGCTCTTTGAAAAACACATGTTTTTTTTGTAAAAACACTTCTTTTTCTTTTGAGCGGAAGACGGGGCTCAAACCCGCGACCCTCAGCTTGGAAGGCTAATGCTCTATCGACTGAGCTACTTCCGCAAATTTAATGTGCCAATTTTACAATGTGCCAATGTGCCAATTTTTGAAATAGGCAGAATTAATATTGGCACATTGGCATATTAATTCATTGGCATATTTTATAGTGGGCAGTGAAGGATTCGAACCTCCGAAGTCGAAAGACAGCTGAGTTACAGTCAGCCCCAGTTGGCCACTTTGGTAACTGCCCAATTTTGAATGAATAATTAATAATGAATAATTAATATTTTGTATAGCTGTGAACACGACTATCAATTTAAAAACCGCCGTTTTTAATTTTTAATTATCAATTATTAATTAGGTTGAGCCTCTTGTCGGATTCGAACCAACGACCCCGAGATTACAAATCACGTGCTCTGGCCAACTGAGCTAAAGAGGCAAACTGCTGTTTTATAATATACTTACAGTCTAAAAAGCCGTTTAAATAGAGTGCTATTCAAACGGCTTGCAAATGTACGAAATAATTTCGGAATACAAAATAAATAGTGCAATATTTTATTTGTTGCTCACCTTCTCTTTGTATTTACGTATTTGTTTGTCTAATGCATCTATCGATAAATCAATTGCTTCCTCAAAGCTGTTGCAGGTTTTGGATGCGAAAAAATCCACATTGGGGATAGATATTTTTATTTCGGCTTCTTTGTTTTCGGCTGTTTCGGGTTTAATTACTTTAAGATATACTTCAATATGCGTTATTTCATCAAAAAATTTCTCCAGTTTCGACGTTTTTTTTGAAATGTATGTTTCGAGTGCTGCTGTTGCATCAAAATTGATTGACTGGATTCTTAGTTTCATAATTACCTCCTTTTTTATTCCCCTCTTGGATGGGCTTGTTTATATATATTGTATAACTCGTCAAAACTGGTGTGCGTGTAAACCTGCGTGGCTGCCAAGCTGCTGTGTCCGAGGAGCTCTTTCACGGCGTTGATGTCGGCGCCTTCGTTGAGAAGGCTGGTGGCAAAGCTGTGTCGCAGTACATGCGGGCTGCGTTTGTTGATGGTAGATATTTGCGACATGGTTTGGTGTACCATATTATATACCTTTTTAGGATATAGTTTTTGTCCGTTGAGCCGTAGTAGCAGATAGTCTTCTCTGAAATCAACTTCTTCGTTGCGCAAACGGATGTACAGTTCAACTTTCCTGCATAAATCGGGGCTTACGGGGATGATGCGCTGCTTGTTCCTTTTTCCGGTTACACGCAATGTTCCTTCGTTAAGGTCAAAGTCGGCATCTTTTATTCCGATAAGCTCCGAAAGCCGTATGCCTGTCAGATAGAATATTTCCAAAATCAAATGGTCGCGCTGTGCTTCAAAGTCGCTGGCCAAAAAAGATTCATCCAACGCATTTTCCATCTCCTTCTGTTTGAAAAACGCTGGAAGGGGCTTGTTTGTTTTGGGAAGAATGATTTTTGATGTAGGATTTTTTGTGCAGTATCCGCGTTGGCGTAAAAAATGCCAGTACGACTTGAGTGTGGAAATTTTTCGGGATACGGAACGAGCTGATTTTCCTTCGGATATTAATGTCATAGCCCACTGTTGTATCTGCTGAGCTTCAACGCTGTTGGGCTGAAAGGAGTTTTCGTCGGTTTGTAGAAAGGCGCAGAACTGCTTCATGTCATTGTGATACGACAAAACAGTATGAGATGAATAATTCTTCTCATACTGTATATATTGCAGAAATTCGTTTATCATAACCGTACCGAAGGTTTTATTCTGCAACGAAAATAAAATAAAATAATCAGGAAAACAAGGATAGACCTGATTTTTTAGCAAATTTTATTCTTCGCCCAGTTGCATCTTCTGTACGTAAATCGCATGAATCTTGTTCTCGCGTTTCACTACCGAAGGTTTGTCGAAGCATTGACGACGACGGAGTTCTTTTACAACGCCTGTTTTTTCAAATTTACGTTTGAATTTTTTCAATGCTCTCTCAATGTTTTCGCCTTCTTTTACGGGTACTACGATCATAATTGTTAGTTATTTAATATGTTTTATTTTTATTTTCAAATTCGGACTGCAAAGATAGATAATCATTTTTGATTGACAAAGTTTTTTGTGTTTTTTCGTTGCACAATATTCTTTTTTATCTCTTATGCTTTTGTGCTGGCTTGGTTGCTGCACAGGGGTTGCTGTTGGCTATTTACGTAACGGTTATAATTCAAGGATGTTGTTTGGCGCTTTTATCAGACGGATGAAATCTTTCATACCCTCGCTGCCTCCTTTTTTGATAATAGTTACGCCATGGCGGGAAACCGGAACGTCGTTGGGGTCGATAAGATAGATGGGGGCGCCGGCAGGTACATAATGTAATAAGCCGGCAGCCGGATACACGTTGAGCGATGTGCCAATGACCAGAAAAATTTCGGCTCGTCCGGTCAGGTCGATAGCATTTTCAATTTCGGGAACGGCCTCGCCAAACCAGACTATGTGCGGACGGAGCTGATAGCCTTTCGGACATTTATCGCCTATGCGAATGGTGTAATTGTCGGGAGTGAGCTCAAACACCTCCTCGCCAGGTCCGGTTGAGCGCACCTTGGTAAGCTCTCCATGAAGATGGATAACGTGTGTGCTACCTGCTCTTTCGTGAAGGTTGTCAATATTCTGAGTGATGATGCGTACATCATATTCGTTTTCGAGGCCGGCAAGCATCCGGTGTCCTTCGTTAGGCTCTACCTGGAGTAGCTGAAGCCTTCGTTGATTGTAAAAATCGGTAACCAACTGCGGGTTTTTGTTCCAGCCTTCGGGAGTCGCTACATCCTCTATGCGATAAGTATCCCACAGTCCACCGGTATCTCTGAAAGTGGAAAGTCCGCTTTCGGCACTCATGCCGGCACCTGTAAGCACTACCAGTTTCTTTTTATTCATGATTTTTTGTTTTTTGTATTTCAATGCTTCAACGCCTTGTGGTAAGAACTGTTCCCGGAAAACGGTGATTGTCAATTGTTTTTATATCATTGAAATGACTGGATGCAAAATTAGAAAAAAAAGAAAAGATAATTTATAGTTTTTCGGCAATTAACAAAAATTGTTCGTACTCAGAGATAATGCCCGGTACCCGTTCACGTTTCATCAGGTTGTAAGTATGGTCGGATATAACTTTAAATCCGGCTTTTTCAAATTGTTTGCCAAGTTCGGCTGTATCAAAACCTTTGTGAGGTATTGGCTCAAACCGATGAAACGAGCCATCTTCGGTTCGGATATCGCCAATGGCAACAATAGCTCCCCGGCGGGTTATTTTGCTCAGGTGAGTCAGGGCTGCATCAATATCGGGAATGTGATGAAACGCCATACTCGACACTACAAAATCAATATCCTGATTGAGGTAGTCAAAAATTTCACCGTGTACGATTTCAATATTTTCATCGCCACGAAGTTTTTGTTTTAAAACACCGAGCATGGCTTCAGAGGTATCTTCAAATACTACTTTATTGACCTTGGGGAGTATTTGTAAACCCACTAATCCTGTGCCTGAACCTATTTCAAGGGTATTCCATGTCTTTTGAGGTTCGATGGCGTTTAGTACTGCCGCCACATAGGTATCGGTCATCTTTATTTTCTCCGGGCTATCCCACTCGGCAGCCCTGTGCGCAAAATTATCTATCATTTTATACGAATTATCAAATTGTCAATAATAAAGGATTTGTAAAGATAGTGTTTGAAAAACAGAAAAACTATCATTGCAAAAACAATGTTGAGTATTTTAAGTTCAAATATATGCTGATTAAAAATACACAATAAATTAGAATAAAAACTTGACAACGCCATTAAAATACAAAGGTTACCTAAAGCTTGACATTTGAACGTTATATAGGCTGGCTCTTGTTTTTCAGTAGATTTTTGTATTTTCTTACAAAAAGAGCTATTTTTGTCCATGCTTTAGCTGTTTTTTGATGCAAAATAAGGAAAGATGAACGCATTTTGCAAACAGTACATGGTTCTTTTTTTGGAAAAGAATAATCAAGTAAATCAAATAAAAACACAATGAATAAACTGTTTAAACTTATGGCAATAGCCGTTTTAGCTGCTTCGTGCGGGAGCAATGAAGAGGCCGGTATTATCGGCAAACAAAATCCGGAAATAAAGGATGGACGCCTGACGCCCGAAGTGCTTTGGTCTTTTGGTAGGGTAGGAGGTGTGCAGGTTTCGCCCGACGGAAAGCGGGTGCTTTACTCGGTTTCGTATTATTCTATCCCCGAGGATAAGGGTAATTCCGAGCTTTTTGTGATGAATACGGATGGGGCTGACAAACAGCAAATAACCAAAACATCTGCGCGGGAATCGTCGGCCAAATGGATGAACGATGGTGAGCATATTGCGTTTATTGCGCCTGATGCCAACGGAACGCCTCAGCTATGGAAAATGAAAGCTGACGGCTCAGAACGTACTCAAATTACTGAACGCGAAGGTGGTGTTAATGATTTTGCCTTTTCGCCCGACGAATCCAAATTGCTTTTTGTGGCCGATGTGAAATATGGTGAGCGCACAGTGGATAAATATCCGGATTTGCCCAAGGCAAGCGGAATTATTGTGGCCGATCTCATGTACAAGCATTGGGATGAATGGACGCAGGCAATACCTCATCCTTTTGTGGCTGAATTTAAAGGCGATAAAACAGGCGCTGAAAAAGACTTGCTGGAGGGTGAACCTTACGAAAGCCCGATGAAACCTTTTGGGGGAATTGAACAACTGGCCTGGAGTCCCGATGGTAAAACGGTGGCTTATACATGCCGGAAGAAAACGGGTAAGGAATATGCCATTTCTACCAATTCGGATATTTACTTTTATGACCTGACTACCGGGAAAACCGTGAATAAAACCGAGGGAATGATGGGTTATGATCAGAATCCCTCTTTTTCGCCCGATGGCCAATGGCTGGCTTGGGAAAGTATGGAACGTGATGGTTGCGAATCGGACAAAAACCGCTTGTTTCTTATGAATGTAGCTACTGGTGAAAAAACTGACCTATCGGCTCATTTCGATCAAAGTTCCGAAGGGCTTGCCTGGAGCGCCGATAGTAAGTCGATATATTTTATAAGTGTATGGCACGCAGTTGCTCAGATTTATAAAGCTGATATTGCCGAAGGGAAAATAACACAGCTAACCCGTGGCCGCCACGATTATGAATTGGTACAACCTGCTGCCGATAAATTGATTGCAGTGAAACACTCCATGAGTAAACCTAATGAAGTTTACGCCGTGAATCCGGCTACCGGAGCCGAAACCGAACTGTCGTTCGAAAACAAAGAGATACTTTCCCGATTGGAAATGGGTAAAGTAGAGGAGCGTTGGGTAACTACTACTGACAATAAAAAAATGCTTGTATGGGTGATTTACCCACCAAAATTCGACCCGAATAAAAAATACCCGACATTACTTTATTGTCAGGGAGGACCACAGTCGGCTGTTAGTCAGTTTTGGTCGTACCGCTGGAATTTTCAGGTAATGGCTGCACACGACTATATTATTGTTGCGCCTAACCGCAGAGGACTGCCCGGTTTTGGGCAGGAATGGCTTGAACAAATCAGTGGCGATTATGGAGGTCAGAATATGAAGGATTATCTTGCAGCTATAGACGATGTGGCTAAGGAGCCGTACGTAAACAAAGATCGTTTGGGATGTGTGGGTGCCAGCTACGGAGGCTTCTCAGTATATTGGCTTGCTGGTCATCACCAAAAACGATTCAAAGCCTTTATAGCTCACGATGGTATGTTCAACTTACCACAGCAGTATCTTGAAACGGAAGAAATGTGGTTTGTAAACTGGGATTTGGGTGGCCCGTATTGGGATAAAAATAATGCTGTAGCTCAGCGTTCGTATGCCAACTCACCTCATTTGTTTGTCGACCAATGGGATACGCCTATTCTGGTTATTCATGGCGAAAAAGATTATCGAATTCTGGCATCGCAGGGAATGGCTGCTTTTAATGCTGCTGTATTGCGCGGTGTGCCGGCCGAAATGCTAATATTTCCGGACGAAAACCACTGGGTACTTAAACCGCAGAATGGTATACTCTGGCAACGGACTTTCTTTGATTGGCTGGATAAATGGCTGAAAAAATAAATTCCTGATGAACGCAAAATATTTAGATTTCAGAAATAAATACTGAATTCTGAGTAATTTGCGTTCGTTATAAATTACCAAGAAACTCGCATCCCGATAGCTGGTAAAAAAATATAAATGAACGCATGAAGGTACTTGTTTGTCCGCTTAACTGGGGTTTGGGTCATGCTACTCGTTGTGTGCCGCTTATCAGACAATATCTGTGCGAAGGCCACGAAGTGGTACTGGCTGCCGACGGCTATCCGCTGGCTTTTCTTAAGCAGGAGTTCCCGGACATTCGTACGTTGAATTTTCCATCTTACCGCATTGCATATTCTGCGGGCAATTCTCAGGTATGGGCTATGCTGCGTAGTGTTCCGTATATTTTCTTCGGAATTGTAGCCGAGCATTGTCGTTTGCAAAAAATTCTTGCCCGCGAGCATTTCGATGTGGTAATTTCCGACAACCGGTTTGGGCTTTGGACTAAGCGTGCCCGAAGTATTTATATAACTCACCAACTTATGGTAAAGATGCCTTCGGGTTTACGTGTTTTGGAAAATCCGGTTCGACTGTTACACCGGTTTTTTATCTCCCGTTACGATGAATGCTTTGTGCCTGATTTTGAGGAGTGTCCAAATCTATCAGGAGATTTATCACATCGGTATCCCTTACTGCCGAATACTCGTTTTATTGGGCCTCTTTCGCGTTTCGGAAGTTTTCAGGATATTGCTCCTGATAAGCGATATCGGGTTGTAGCTGTAGTGTCGGGGCCTGAACCACAACGTTCACTCTTTGAGCGGAATCTTATTGAGCAATATAAAGATAAGGACTATAGCACCCTGATAATATGCGGAAAGCCAGAGGCTGAAAACCCGGAATCTCAAATCGGGAATGTGACGCTGAAATCCCATCTGAATGATAGTCAGTTGGCAGCTGTGCTTGTAGGTGCTGATAAAATTATATGTCGATCAGGATATTCCGGTATTATGGATTTGTGGACACTGAAATGTATTGATAAAACCGACTTTGTGCCTACTCCAGGGCAAACCGAACAGGAATATCTGGCTGCTTATATTTCAGCAACATACCGGAATCTTTAAAAAAACAAAAACCGCTGACGACTATTGTCGCCAACGATTTCTTTCCTAAACAAACATTAAATCAGACAATCATTATAAATTCATAGCAGTTCTTGTTTTTATCTCCTTGAATCACTTCTTGAGTTTGAACTGCGAGTGTTTTCTTTCTTGGATTCGTTTTTTGTAGAACGACTTTCCGACCGGTTCTCACGGTTAGAGCGGCTTTCTGAACGAACTCTTTCATTGCTGTTCCCTGACTCTCTTTGAACGCTTGTTGGTCGGCTTTCGCTCTTATTTACCCTTGTTTCTCTTGCCGGGCGATTCTCGCTTGCGCTACGGTTAGAGCCGTTGTCTCTACTGCGGTTTTCGTAGGTTCTTGGTTCCGATGATTGTCTTCTGTCCTGGTTTTCGTTACGGCTTACATTAGACGAACCATTGTTGTTGTCGGTTCTCCGTTCGTTCGACCGGCTATTGTCGTAGCTGCGGCTTCGTTCGGCACCGTTGTTTCTTTCACTTGAGCTTCTGTTGTAACTGTTGTTCTGGCGGTTGTTGTAGTTTTCGCTCCGGCTTCCGTTCTGGTATGTATTACTTCGCCTTGTGCCGTCGTTGTTGATTCTTGCATTATCGTTACTTCTGCGATAATCAAAAGAAGCCCTGTTTCTAACGTCGTTACTGTTCCGTTTTTCAAAAGTTCTGTCGGGATATCTTACCTGATAATCATTTCGTGATACCGAGCTACGCATTCTGTAAGCGGTTTCGCTATGCCAGCGGTCGTTGTACCTGTAGTGGTGTCTTACGTCGATATGGTTGTGTATTCGTCCAAGGTACAGGTTGATTTCAATAGGGCGGCGATAACGGTAATACTTAGGATAATATCCCCAGTAGTATGGAGAATACCAGCTGTAATATCTTGGACCCCAGAACCATGAAATGATGCTCGGTGTGCGATAGTAAACCGGTTCAATGATATAGTTGTATCCATAGATGTACGGGTCGCCAATTACCTGAATGGTTGATCTTCTGTATTGGTCACGTTCAACTACGATGGTAGCTACATCCTGAAAAACATCGCGATCGAGAATGGCTTGTATCACTACCAAATGCACATTGTTCTCTTTAGTTTCCACTACTCTGAGGTAGTCTATTTCGCCGTCGCCGTTCAAATCCAGATTAGAAAGGCCATTGTCGTAGTCGTTCAGTCTGCGTTCAAAATCTTCAAGATTTCTTGATTCTCCAAATACCGAAGCCACCGCTTTCAGGTCGAGGTAATAACTTATGTCGTTGTTTACAGCTTCTACGGTTATTCTGTTCTGTGCCGATAGTTGAGTGGTTGCAGCTAATGTAAGCGCCACTAACAGGCTTGCTAATTTGTTTTTCATAATACTTTTTTATGAATAATGTGTTTGTACTTATCGATATAAAGAGCCTCTTATTTTTTTGTGAAAATGAAGATTCAAAACTTGTGCCAAAAATTATTTCAATATGTTTTATTACTTTCGTTGTTATGTTTGTAATATTGTAAGTTGTTGTTTGTTATTTGATTAGGCTTATGAGATTTTTTTAATGATGCTTTAGAACACGTAAAACTAAGATGTTTTGTTCCCAATGTTTTTTTATCTTTGTAGATAATAACAGATATCTATAGAGAATATCTCAGATGGTTAGCATGCGAAGTCACGGTGGATAATAAGATATTTTTTCTTCTTGATAGTTATAACTGCGTAAGCCGGATGCAGACTACTTTATATTGATTTAAATTTAAGATTATAATTATGAATTCGCTGGATTTGGTTATTATTATTCCTATAGCTGCCGGTTTTATTTTTGGTGTTTTTAAGGGGCTTATCAAGGAACTAACATCGCTGGCGGCTATTTTTCTGGGTATTTACGGAGCTAAGTTTTTCTCTCCATGGATGTCTGATGTGCTGGTGAATAGCTTTTCATTTTCAGTTAAAACGGCTCGTCCGGTAGCTTTTCTTATAATCTTCATTGCCATAGCATTACTTTTACTGTTTCTCTCCAGATTCCTGGATAAGCTTTTCGACTCTATTTCTTTAGGTGGGCTGAATAAGTTTTTAGGTGGATTGTTTGGCGCTCTTAAATATGCGCTTGTTGTCAGTGTGTTGCTCAATGTTTTGGAGGTGATTGATAGTAAGTTTAATTTTGTAAAGCCTGAAACGAAAACGGGTTCTGTTTTTTTTGAACCGGCCAGAGATATTGCTCCACAGTTATGGGACGAAGCCAAAAGTTATCAGAATAGTGCAGATAAATCAGAACAAAAAATTAATGAAAGCAGGGAAATATCTACTGAGTAATCTTTCGGGAAAAACGCTTGAATGTGGTTGCGACGAGGCGGGGCGTGGTTGTTTGGCAGGTCCGGTTGTAGCGGCTGCGGTTATACTGCCCGAAGGCTTTGCATGTCCGGAGCTTAACGACTCCAAACAACTTTCTGAATCGGAACGGGATGCTTTTCGGCTTATTATTGAAAACAAGGCGCTGGCCTGGGCTGTGGGTATTGTTGACCAGTATGAAATTGATCGTATCAATATACTTAATGCGTCCATACTGGCCATGCACAGGGCTATTGATCAGTTGAGCATAAAGCCTGAATATATTATTGTAGATGGTAATCGTTTTAAACCTTACGGCACTATTCCGCATCAGACTGTGGTGAAAGGGGATGGTAAATACCTGTCGATAGCAGCAGCGTCGGTATTAGCCAAAACTCACCGCGACGAAATAATGATAGGCTTACATCAGGAGTTTCCGTTGTACGATTGGGATAAAAACAAGGCCTACCCAACAGAGAAACATCGTGAAGCTTTGCGCCGGTATGGTGTCACTCCCTATCATCGTTTATCCTTTAACCTTACGGGCGATAAAGTGGTAAAGCCTAAGCGCAAAAGAATAAAAAAAACAGAAGGCCCAGAATTGTTCTGATCAGAAGGGGTATCCAATTGCGATGTGAAAAGCTGTAGCTTCTTTAAATTCGCTCCAGTTTATCCCTAATCTCCAGCGTTCTAATCGGCTGAGTACGGGGTCGTACAGTCTGACACCCATATCGAACCGGAATATAAAAAACGAGAAGTCGAACCGGAGGCCTGCTCCGTAGGCAATAGCAAATTGCTCGGCAAAACTATCCAGCCTGAAAACTCCACCCGATTGATTTTCGTAATCTTTTATAGTCCAGATGTTTCCGGCATCAAGAAAGAGGGCTCCTTCAAGCAACCAAAACATCTTGGCACGATACTCCATATTCATATCTAACTTGATATCGCCTACCTGGTTGTAGTCGCGCGAACGAACGTTAGGGTTTCGTAAATAGGTTCCCGGACCCAGGGTGCTTTCGGCCCAACCTCTCACACTGTTGGCTCCACCGGCATAAAATCTTCTTTCGTACGGAATTATATTGGCATTGCCATAGGGCACTCCAAGGCCTGCCCCGAAGTGGTATACAAACCGATTGCTCTTGTCAAATATCTGATAATGAGTCATGTTGTATTCGCCGCGTACGTATTGCGAATATCGTACATTGAAAAGTTTATAGTATCCGTCAGAAGATTTTTGAGAGCCCAGTAATTCGTTGAGTCCATTGAGGAAATTGCCGGCCGACTCAATACTGTATCGGTGCGTTGAGTAGTTGCGCAGAGGCCGGTTGGAGTTGTAGTTGCTAAACGAACCGCTGTAACCCATCCTGAGTATAAACCGGCTTTCGTAGTTGTAGCGGTTATATTCGCCGGTACTCAGGTATTTTTCTTCAAACTCCGGTAGTATTCTGAAATCCATAAAGCTGAGATTGAAGAACTCCAGACTGTGGCGGTATTTTTGTCGGTTCCAGATGTAGTTCATGCCAGCAGCTATGTTAGAGGCTCTAAACTCATAGGGTCTGTCGGTATAGTTATAATCGGCCGTAAATTCCGTATTGGCATGCAGGTTTCTTTTGATATTATAACTTCCGAAGGGCGCCAGAAACTTCGGAAAGCGAAGCCCTACTTGCGCCCCAATTTCCTGAGCCCATATTCCCTGCTGCCACTCGTAAGCTAAGCGCCCCTGAAGTGTAAGTGTTTCAGCTCCTTTGAAAGCGTTCTTGTTTACGCCACTTAGTTTTGCTGCTCCTCCCCAGTAACCGTCGGTATAAGTGCCTTCCAGCTCCGACGATACGGATATGGTTTTGGCCGGTACCAGACTTATATAGCAATCGAGCTGATTATCTGCCGTTTCTTTGAAGGTGATGTTGACGTATTTTACAGGCCCCATGGAGTTGAGCGCCGAGTAGGTTTTTTCTACATCGGTATCGCTGTAAATATTTCCCGGATTAATATAGGTGTTGTGCACCAAAGCATCCAGGCTTATAAATTTTTCGCCAGTATTAATTAAATAAAAATCGCGGAACTTTTCAGCATTGTCCAAACTCGTATTTTCCGGATTGGTAATTACCTGAGCATCTGTGTTAAAGTAATACACAACTTTGTGTATTTTGAATTTTTTAAATACCAGATCGTTTATTGAGTCCGGTCCTGTTTTCAGGTAGGTTCGCAGGTCGAGTTTTACGTCCACTTTACGGCTGTTCAACGAACTGTCGGCCGTGTATACCAAAAAGTCTTTGATGAAATTGTAGTAGCCTTGTTGACGCAGGTGCGAGGTAATGCGTAGTCGCTCGGCATCCAGTACATCCACATCGAAAAGCATGCCCGGGTGTATAAGCGACTTTGAGGTGTCCGACGCTACTTCGGTAAGTATGGAGTCGCTCATAGCAATGCTGTAATTCCTTACATTGTATGGCTTGTTGGAATGTATGTAATAATCTACAACGGCTTTTTTCTTTTTTGTTTTTACCTTGGTATCTACTTTGGCATTGATATATCCTTTGTTGATAAATAGCTTTTGCAGTTGCAAGGCCGACATGCGGGTCAGGTTTTCGTCGTAAATCACAGGAGCATCGCCTATGCGTTTTACCCATTTATTCCACCTGCTGGCTGTGTCGTTGCCTGCAAGGTTGTATATGGCAAGTTGCATGCGAAACAAGCCCAAAACTTTGGCGTTAGGGGTTTGCCGCAGGTAGTTTTCCAGTTCGCTTTTCGGAATATCTTTAATTTCAGTGTGTATTTGGCTTTTATCAAGGAGGTAATTTCCTTCGGTAACGTGTTTTGTAGAGTTACACGCAACTGTAAGAAATACGATAAATATAAAAAGCAGATAACTGATTCTCTTCATGTTGAATACTTGTGTATTGTTCTGCAAATATAGTTTATTTTAAATGTTTTTCGGATATTGTTTCGTTATTTTTATGAATGAAACTGATCTCTGTTTTTTTTTATATAATAAACAATAGCTATTTTTTTTTAGAATAGCTATCTGTCAGTTATCGAAAATAAATAATATTGCTCAATTGAATTTGAATAACAATATCAACAGCAGACTGCCAATCACCTCCTCCTCATGACAACTCAAATCCCTGACTGATATGGCTAACGAAGTAAGGAATCTGATTTCTAATCAGCATAAAAAAAGGGTATGGAGCCGTAATGACTTTAAAAAATCACTTTTTTTTCTCGGTTTTCTTTGTTAGTTTTGTTGTTCCTATTTTTTTTACGGGATTACTACATTAATCGAGCCAGAATGATTACAAAAAATAAAATAAAGCTTATTTCGTCTCTTAATCAGAAAAAATTTCGTGACGATAACGGTCTTTTTGTTGCTGAGGGAACTAAGCTGATTACGGACATGACTGCTACTTATAAAACCCGTTGGTTCTTTGCTACGTCCGAATGGGCTGAAAATCACAAGACTATAAATGGGCTTACCCCTGAAATAGTGGATCAGGAGGAACTTAAAAAAATATCAAATCTGAAAACGCCGCAGGGGGTGTTGGCTGTGCTTGAAAAGCCCGCTTTTACGTGGGATAATAGTGACCTGCGTAATTCTCTGACTCTGGCGCTGGACGATGTGCAGGATCCGGGAAATCTGGGTACAATTATCCGCATAGCCGACTGGTTTGGCATCCGCAATATATTTTGCTCGGAATATACGGCAGATGCTTTTGGTCCTAAAACCGTACAGGCCACCATGGGGGCTTTGTCGCGTGTGCAGGTGCATTACGTGAATATGGTTGAGTTCCTGACTGAGGCCGCCCGTACGGTGCCTGTGTACGGAACGTTTATGGACGGACAGAATGCGTATAACGAAAAACTGACGCATGAGGGCGTTGTAGTTATGGGAAACGAAGGCAATGGCATATCGCCCGATGTTGAAAAACTTGTTACCTCACGCTTGCTTATCCCCAATTTCCCTGCGGGTGAACCTACCTCCGAATCGCTCAATGTGGGTGTGGCTACTGCTTTGGTCTGTGCTGAATTTCGCAGGCGAATGGTTGGCGCGTAAATATAAAAATACCACATCAATTACAGAGGCTTCAGTGCGTTGCCTGACTGTAATTTATGTGGTGTTTTGTATCGGAAATTTAAACTGTGTTTTATTCCTCCATCATTATATTTTCCTGTGGCTGTTCTCCCCGTTTACGCTCGCTCTGTTTGGGTTTCATATTGCCAAAATTGTAGGTGGCCGTAATGCCAAACATCCTGCCGTTGAAGTAAGATGTGTTGGTTTGGTAGAATCCGTCGCCCCAGGTGGTGGTGTTGCGCTTGCGACTGTTGAGCAGGTCTCGTACAGTAAAGTTCAGACTCAGCTGTCGGTTAAACAAAGTCTGTCGCAATCCCAGGTCAATCGAATAGCTTGCAGTTTCTTTGCCCTGAGCAATCACCCTTGGCGCCGAATAATCGGCAGTAATTTGGCCAAAGGTAGTACGTCCCAGTATAACATTGGCCATGACACGCCCGCCCCACGAAAAATTATCCTGTGCTTCGATAGAGGTTCTGATAGCAGTGTTATAGGGATTCACGTATTCTGATGAATCTAATTTTTCGTAATAAAAATTGAGCGACGATGTCAGATTCAGAATTTTAAACAAGCGGTTTTTGGCCACCAACTCTATCCCGGTATTGGAGTTTTGAGTCAGATTCATAAAGGTGCTTTCAAGTGTGCCGTTGTTCACAAAACTTACGCGTTGAATTACCTGGTCGGTGTAGCGATAGTATGCCGAAGCCGACAGCGAATGCTCATCCCAGCTTTTCAGGTAATTAAACTCCAGTGCGCTGGAATATTCCGGCAACAGGTTTACATTGCCATACGATATGTTGGTAGAGTCGGAATAGTCGCGAAAAGGATCTATCTGCCGTCCTCGCGGGCGGTTGATGCGGCTGGTGTAATTTATTTGCAGTTCATTGTTGCCCGGAAGCGAGTAAGACACGAAGGCGCTGGGGAACAATCTGAACTGAGATTTATAATCTACGTCAACGTTCTTTTTTGTCCAGTTGTCGTCAATATCTTTGTACGAATAGTCTGAGTGACGAATAAGGTATTCGCCCCTTACACCGGCCTGTATTACCAGCTTTTTCATAAAACTGGTGCCGTAGGTTACGTAAGCAGCGTGGTTTTGTTCGTTGTAATTGAAAATATTGAAGTAAGATTCTATTTCTTTTTTGTTGATGTTGTCATACCCGTCAGCCGGATTTTCTCTTAACTGTACGGTAGATTGCCACCCGGCTTCCAGTTTGCTTTTTTCAGAGAATTTTTTGGTATAATCGGTTTTGAAAATGAATTCTTTATTTTTGTTGTCGCCGGTTTGTGTTACGTCCTGAGTTACAGTGCCGCCGTTGATAAACTCTGATCCGGGCATATTCGTTTGCTTGTAGGTTTGATTACCTCCCATGGAATTTTGCGAAAACGACAAACTCGAAAGCAGGTTAGAGCCTTTTTTGTCAAAGTCTATTTTATAATCCAGCGTAAGGTTATAACTTTTGCGGCTACCATCTTCACTTACATCGCGCTTAAATTTGCGTGTGTTTTGCAATGTTTCAAAATTGGTCAGCGTGTTTTTTACCACCGAACTATTATCGCCGCTGCCCTGCAATGTAAATCCGCTCAGGCTCAGTGTGTTTTTGTCGTTGAGATGAAAATCGGCTCCGGCTCTTACGAAAATCCCGGCATGTTCCCTTATGCGGTCAGCATCCTGATTAAGCAGACTCAGGGTGTCAGTTCCGGCTAAGCTGTAGCGTTTCGTTTTGCTGCCACCGCCAAAACTCATGGCTCTGTAGCCAATATTCAGAAAAGCATCTACTTTGCCCGAACTGTAATTCACGTTGGCACCCAGCGTACCTCCCGGTTTTTTAGTCCCGTCGGAGTAGCTTAGTCCGGCCGAAAGGCTACCGTAATATCCGGCTTTTCGGTTCTTTTTCAGTACTATATTGATTATTCCGGCAGTGCCTTCAGGATTGAACTTTGCCGACGGGTTGGTCATTACTTCAATACTTTCAATGCTTTCGGCCGGCATTTGCTGAAGAATTTGTGCTCTGTTTTCGGCTGTAAGTCCGGATGGTTTGCCGTTTATCCAAACTTCAACACTGGAATTGTTGCGCAAGGATATGTTTCCTTCATTATCCACATCTACCGAAGGAATGTTTTGAAGTACTTCGGTGGCCGATCCGCCTGCCGAGGCAAGGTTCTGGTCTACGGAGAATACTTTTTTGTCAATATCAAATTTCATTTGAGTACCTTGCCCCAACACTTGTACTTCGTTCAGGGTTTTGGAGTCTTCTACTAACTTTATTATACCGATATTCATTTCTTTACCATCTACATGGAGTGGTAAGTTGAGCGTGTTGTAGCCTACAAAGCTAACTTTTAAGGTGTAATTACCATTAGGTATCTGTGGCAACTGAAAATTTCCATTGTTATCGGAAGTAACTCCGGCTGTAGGAGTTTCGGAATTGGTTTTGTATAATGCCACGTTAACAAAGTCGATGGGAGTTTGATTGGACGAGTCTACAATTTTTCCTTTGATGGTGTATAATGCAAAAACAGGAAATACTGCCATAGTTAGCAGACATAAAGTTATAATCTTTTTCATTCAAAAAAATAATAAAAATGTGTTTCGTTTGTGTGTAGTTGTAAATGTCGATAAGTAAAGACGTATAGTAAAAGAATAAGTTTAATGTCAAAAACAAAAATTGACGTTAATAAACAACAAAAGGTGTTTATGTATATAAATCTTTCGATGGTGGGTTAATAAATAATATGATTATCCGTATAAAGACCAAACGATATTTCTAATGGGGCTTTGCCCCAAACCCCAGTTACTTTTTTGTCTTGACACAAAAAAGTAACCAAAAAAAGTCAAGACTGCGCCCGCCTCACTCGAAAAACTGGCGCTCAGTTGGCTGAAACCGTCCAAACTCGCTCCTGCGTCGCTCAAACAGGACAGTTTCTGACGCCAACTTCACTGGTTTTTCGGCTCGCCGGACGAGGTCGTTCATTTAAGAGATAATCTCTTTTTTACTGGTCGTTATACGGATAATCATAATAAATAAAAATCGCAAACAGCTAATAATCTTTTGGATATAATTAGCGGGTTTGCGATTTTTTTAGTTTTTCTTACAGGTCTCTCTTTTTAGATTTCTGTTGTTGTATCACAAAAAAACTTTCTAAAAATTGGGGAGCAGGTATTTATCTCTCGATTCGAGAATCTTGTTTACATTATTTACTTCAAGGAATGTAGTTCCGAATCCTTCGCCAAAGCTTCCGCTGAGGTAGCATACCGAGTCTTCATGTTCAATCCATCCTTTTTCGAGCAAATCCTGCAACGACTCAATAAAGTATTGCTGCGTATTGCCTTTACCTTCTTTGTAGATGGGGAAAACTCCATACGAGAGAGCCAGTTGGCGCGTCGATTGCTCATGATAACAGATGGCCAGTACCGGTATTGTACCCCGGTAAGCAGCCAGATATCGGGCTGTGCGTCCGCTGTAGGTATCGGTGATAATTGCTTTGGTGCCAAGTTTGGTACTTGTTTCTACAGCAGCATTACAAAGGAACGAGGTTACGTCGTTGGTGCTTATTTCAATTGGAATATCGTTCTCAGACATTTTCGATTTTTCGGCCTCACGGGCTATCGACGCCATAGTACGTACTGCCTCTACCGGATATTTTCCATAAGCAGTTTCGCCGCTGAGCATCAATGCATCGGTGCGGTAGTAAATAGCATTGGCAATGTCGGTAACTTCAGCACGTGTAGGACGCGGATTCTTAATCATGGTGTGAAGCATTTGAGTAGCCACAATAACGGGTCTCTTGGCTTTTACACATTTGCGGATAAGTCTGCGTTGGATTCCCGGGATTTTTTCCTGAGGAACTTCAATACCTAAGTCACCGCGGGCTATCATTACACCGTAAGTATGATCCAGAATTTCGTCGATATTGTCAACACCTTCCTGGTTCTCAATTTTTGAAATAATCTTTATCGGGCTGTTGTGCTCGTCCAGAATTTTCTGAATATCTATCAGATCCTGCTTGTTGCGTACGAAAGAGTGAGCTATAAAGTCAACTTTATTTTCGATAGCAAAGAGGATGTTTTGTTTGTCGCGTTCGGTGAGCGATGGCAGATTGATACGTACCCCCGGTACATTTACACTTTTGCGGCTGCCCAGAGTTCCGTCGTTAAGAGCCTTACACAGCAGATATTCATCAGTTTTCGATTCCACTTTCAGGTCTATTTCGCCATCGTCGAAAAGTACGTCGTCACCCACGTTCAGGTCGCGTACAAAAAAAGGATAATTCACAAATATACATTCGTGAGTCGAGATTTGGTTCGGGTCGCCAATAACTTTGATAATGTCACCGGTTTTGATTTCAATGGCATCGTTTTCCACTACGGTAGTTCTCACTTCAGGGCCTTTAGTGTCCATAAGGATGGCTATGTGGTTACTTACTGCCCGTACATTGTTGATGATTTTTAAGAATCCTTCTTTTTGAAGGTGAGCCGAGTTCATTCGGACTACGTTCATTCCTTCGATGTACAACTCGCGGATAAAATCCACTTCGCAGCGCAAATCGCTGATGGTAGCTACAATTTTTGTTGATTTTGACATAAATATAATGTATATTTCTTTCCTTCTGCTAAACAGTTATAAACCACAGAAGGTTCTTTACTAAACTATCTTTTTTATACTTTTTTTTAAAAAACTAATTATTTACAAATGCCTCAATGGCTAATTTGTACGATTTCAGACCAAAACCTACGATACAGCCAACGCATGCTTCGCTCAGATAGGAGTGGTGGCGATAAGTTTCGCGCTTGAAAACATTGGAGATGTGAACCTCGATAACCGGCGTTGTAACCGAGCGTATGGCATCGGCTATGGCTATGGAGGTATGCGTGTATGCTCCAGCATTGAGCACTATGCCATCGGCCGAGAATCCTTTTTCGTGAATTTTATCAATAATGGCTCCTTCGGAGTTGGACTGAAAGTATGCTAACTCTACCTGAGGGTAGGCCGCAACAAGTTCTTCGAAATACAATTCAAAACTCTGACCTCCGTAAACTCCGGGTTCACGCTTGCCCAGTAAATTCAAATTGGGCCCATTGATGATAAGAATCTTTTTCATGCGTTCGTTTTTTATTTTTTAATTAGTAGTCGCATGGAACTCGCATCCCGATAGCCATCGGTGCATAGTCTTTGGTTTAATGCTCGTTTCATGGCTTATTTTTTTTTGTTCTGTATAAATTCCTTATTGTTACATACAGTGTATAAAGCGATGGAACCAGACAAACTGCATTGGAAATTATCATCGGTAAGTCGGGGATGAGAATTCCGTAAATCATCCAAAGTACAATACCAAATGTCATGATGGAGTACATACCGATGGAAATACTGTGGGTGTCTCCGGTTTTAATTACTTTGTATGCCTGTGGGAACTGAGCTATCGCGGTACAAAATCCCGCCAAAAAACCTACGATGGTGATGTCAAATATCATTTGCCTGAAATTTAGTGCAAAAGTAGGAAAAAAAAACTACTTACGAAAAAAACGGTTTAATACTAAAAAAGATTATTTGATAATAAATTTATATTTTTGATGCTTTTTTTGGAATTATGTAGAACAGAAAAAAGTTAATGCGGATAATTATACTGTATATTTTTCTCCGCAATTTACTTTTTTGTAGCATAAGCAGTGTTGGGATTTGCCGGCGGAATGCTTGTCTTTAGGCGGCTATTGACTGTTTTTGACCGACAATGATGTGCCGGTATTAAAACTCCTGTTGCCCATTGCCGGTAGGCTGTTGTTTTATTTCCTGAAGTTTTGGCAAATAAGTTTCAAATATGTGAAACGCATTAAAAACGCTCTGAGAAAAAGTTTCTGCTCGTTTTTTACACCTTTACTCCACTCCCGATTTGTTGCGCGTGTACTGGCGTGTGGTTATCTCCGGCGAATCTTTCGGATAAGTGATGTATTTTAAGATAAGTACATCATTTTTAATCTCGAAGGTGCACGACTCGAACAAAACTTCGTCGCGTACGGTGGAAGTCGGATTTCCTCCTGTAAAACTGTCCCATGTTACGGTGTTCTTTGCAACAAAGTAAATTTTCTTGCCGGTTAATACAAAATTACCGTTTCTTTGGGTGTAGGCCGATAGCTCATGGGTGGTTTGTGTGCTATATATGCCGTAAAAAGTTGTGCTTTCGGTAAAAGTGAGATTCTCTCGTAGCGTCAGTCCGTTGACCTGATAGCCGCGCGGTTGCATTTTTACGGAGTCGGTCCACGCGCCGGTTAACGTTACTACCGACAGATAATCTTCTCCTTGTTCGTTGGACTGACTACAGGAGGTGGCTGTTAGCGCAATTATGATTACGGGAATTAATAAATGCCGGATTTTCATTGTTTGAATGCGATTTTGCTTAAAGGCTGTATGTTGTTAATGTCGGAATAGTCATATTGGTATATGCCATCAGTGGCAATCATAATCAGGGTGTTGTTATAAGGAATCAGGTCAAAACCATCCATGCCGGTGTAATGGGCTTTGGTGGCAGGGGTGGTGCCGGAGGCCAGCGTGTTGAGATTGAAAACCTTCAGTCCGTTGTCGCACAGAAAAAGCATGCCGCGGTCGGTGCCAAGCCCTTTCGGATTGGTCATGTTGTGCGTGTATAGTTTTTTCGGATTGCTTACATCGCTTACATCAACGAGCAAAAGCTGATTTACATTCTGACCGCAGGTATTGCCCGAGCGAATGGTTACATAGGCCGTGTCGTTGTGAACTACCACGGGGTCGCAACCAAATACATGCGCAGTGAACGACTTGAATTCCGGTTTTAGCGGGTTGGCTACCGAGTAAATATACATGCCCGTAGGGGTTCCCATAAACATATTGTCTTTGTAGCTGAAAAGGGTTTCTACGTTCCATGCTAAGGCTACATCTTCGGCTGCCTTGACGGGCGCTGTACCACTCAGGTCAAAAATGCTCATCGACCCGTTTATGGCGGTGTAAAGCATATCGTTGTAGAATGCAAAGCGCGACATGGAGCCGTTAACGCTGTTTGTACCCGATGTTGCGTCGTTATAAGCAATTTCACCATCTCCTCCCCAGAGGTTGAACCATCCGCCTGTGTAGCTTTCAATATCTTCGGTACGTTCTTTTAAATCCCAGCCTACAATTACCCCCTGATCGGTTTCGGTGTTGAAGCACATGTTGTAATCGTATCCGTATCCGTTATCGAAGGGAGGTAGCGCTGTTGGGAAAAGGTCCTCTATGCGACCTTTGAAGATGGGCTGCGAGGGGTTACTCACATCGAACCAAACCAAATCAATGTACGAATCGGCATAAAGCAGATTGTTCCGTACCGAAATATCAGTATTGCCAAGTAGCTCAATAAAGCCTGTATTGACGGGCTTTGACGGATTGCGATTGTCGATTATATGAATACCTTTGCCCGTTTCCGAGATATAAAGGTATCCTTCGTACAGACATATTTTTCCCTGATTTTCAATATCTACCGCTGCGCTTTTTACCTTTACTGAGCTTCTGAATTCAGAGCTTTTCATAAACACCGGTTCGTTGATTTTGTAGGTAACCGTTTTGGTTACATAATTGCTACAGCCCGTAGTCAGTAATATAGCGACCCAAAGCACTATGTACGAAAAAGTATTCTTGTTCATGGGTTAACTTGTTTTTTTGCTTATGTTGAATCTGGTTTAATGAAAAACGCCTCAGAGTTATCTATATATTATTAATGTCTAAAAATTAAATCGGATACCTCCTTCAATACCTAAAACGGTTTTTCGTTCGGTACGGATACTGATAGGTTGATCGTTGTCGAAATAGTACGATACTTTAGGCTCAAGATATAAGTTGATGCCTTTGTAAAGATCGTAAGTAGTGCCAATAGCGCCGTTTACCGACCACTGCCATCCGTCTATCGAACCGTAGGTAGTGGTGGTAATGGTTTTATTACTAATGTATTGCTCCTTTGTTTCAACGGAGCGAATCCCTTTTTCGAGCATGCCTCCGCCCGAGAGGTACAATCCCCATTTGCCGGATTTGATGAGGTATGCCTGCAGGTTGAGCGGAACTCCCAGATAATGTAGCGCAAGGTCGGCATTGTAATTGATATTCTCCAATTTGGTTTGCAGGTAGGTGTAAGTTATTCCGGTTCTGATACTCAGGTGATCCGAAATGCTTTTGGCTACCGATATGCCCACACTTAGTGGCGCTGAATAGCTTTTGCCTGTAAATTCGTCGGAAGATAGCGCTGCTGAGCTGAATGCGGGTGCGCGGGATACACTCATTTTCAGATTCTCGCTATTCGACATCAGCGCTGGTGCATTTACCGATGAACTACCCGATGAGCTTAGGGCAGCAGCCACTTCCCAGCCGCGTTTTTTTTGTTTTTTTACAGGATCTTCCCAGTCTTTGGCTTTTAGGTCAGTGGTTTCAGGCTTGCTTTTCTGTACCTGTGTGTCTGTTCCGGTTTTTTCAATCGTTTTTGTAGCCGGATTTGCTGCGTCAGCTGCATTGTTTTCAGGTTCAGGTGTTGTAGCCCCGGTTTGTTCGTTTGCATGGTCGGTAGGAGTGTGCAATATTGACTTCCCGTTGTTTGTTACAGTGTTCAGCGCAAGCGTCTTTCTGGATGCGGTTTGTTTTTCATGGTTCTGGTTTTCAGTAATTTCAAATTGTTGTTTATCAGATATTTTATTGAATGTTTCTTCGGTTTTGGCAGCCAGAGTTTCATATTCGGTTTGCCGTTTCATAAAATTGTTGATGGTGAAAAATAACAACAGTACTGCCGCAGCAGTGCCTGCATACACCCAGCCTAAAGGAAAGATTTTTTTCTTTTTTCTTTTCTTTAATTCCGCTTGTATTCCATCCCAAACTTCATCATCAGCCGGTAGGGTATGATGTTCCAGTTTTTGTCTGAAAATTTCGTTTAGTTTATCGTGTTCGTTGTCTGTATTGTTGTTCAGCATATTCGTATCCTGTCATTGACATAATGTTTTTTTGAAGAATTTTACGGGCGCGCATAAATTGCGACCTTGATGTTACTTCGCTTATTCCGAGTATTTCGGCAATCTCGGCATGTGAGTAGCCTTCGATGGCATAAAGGTTGAAAACCGTCCGGTAGCCGTCGGATAGTTGTGCAATGCAAGCCATCAGGTCATCGGCCGATATTTTCTGGAGCACCGTTTCTTCTTCATTTTCTATATAATTTCCATAATCTTCGATATTTGTGCTTTGCTTCAGAATGTCATTCTGCCTGAGGTATTCCAAAGCCGTGGTTACAAAAATCCGCCGTACCCATCCTGCAAATGCTCCCGCACCAGTAAATGAGTCTATTTTGGTAAATAACTTAATAAATCCTTCCTGTAAAATATCGCGGGCGGTTTCTCTGTCGGTTACATAACGAACGCACACACTCATCATAGTCGGTGCATAAAGCTCATAGATGGCTTTCTGCGCCCACGACTTACCTTCCCTGCATCCGGCAATCAGTTTGTGTTCGTCAGTGATATTTTTCCCGCTCATTCAGAATTATAGATGTAAATGTGTTTTAAAACGTTGCATGTACGTTTTCAGCTAATAAGTTTCTGATGTATCTTTCTGTCAAAGATATATTGTTACGTCATGCTTACTCAGCCTGAATAATTCTGCTATAAATGTGTTCAGTCTGATGCAAATATAAATAAAAATAAGCTTAATGATTTTTTGGGAGCCTGAAATAAAAATGAGCTTGTCTCTAAAGTAGATTTGAAAAATAATTTTCTTTCAATTTGCATGTAAAATTTTGAACGCAAATGGAACATGCCCATTTATCGGTATTCGCCAAGTCGCTGCGAAACGAAGATATACACTTTTGCGGCTTTGTGTCGTAGCGGCTTAGTGTTTAAAAATAAAATTATTCTATGTGTTACTTACAATTTATAACTTCACAAAAATTGTAACCGGACTTTTGAGACACCCTCTTTACGCGTGTTGTTTGGTTTTATCCTGCTACCGATACCTCAAATCCTTTTTCGCGGACTTTAGTGGCAATCAGGTTTAACTCTTCTACGGTTACTTTTTGCAGGTTGTGTACCGGAGTGTCCCTGTCGAGCGAGTAAATCATAATTTGTTGAGGCTTAATTTGTTCCATTGCCTGTAGCCAGGCTTCCACCTCAGTCTCGGTGGTGTTGTCAATATATTCGCCCTGATAGTTTCCGCGCAGAAACATGGTTTGTATAATCAGCTTACCCTCAAATTGTTTCAGGTGTTGGATAAGCCAGTTTACATCAATGTGCTTGCCTATGGGTTGATCTATCAGTTTCATGGTGCGGTCGATGGCCGAGTCGAACTTCAGAATATTGTTGTCCACTTTTTTAAGAGCGGCAAAAATATGGGGCTTGTGTACGCGGGTAGAGTTGGACAAAACGCTGACTTTGGCCGACGGACAAAAACGGTTGCGCAGCGCTATGGTGTCGTCAATAATTCCTTCGAAATCGGTATGCAGCGTTGGCTCACCGTTTCCGGCAAAGGTAATTACGTCAGGAAACTGGCCTGCGCCGGTCATTTGCGTAAGTTTGAGCTCCAGTATTTCGCGTACCTGTGCGCGGGTCGGAAACGGGAATTCTTTGATGGTGGTATTGAAACCACACTCGCAGTAAATGCAGTTGAACGAGCAAATTTTGGCATCGATGGGGAGCAGGTTTACTCCCAGCGACAACCCCAAACGCCGGCTATGTATAGGTCCGAATATTACCTGATCGAATAGAAACATTTTGTTTTGTCTGTAAGTTTAATTAATGTTCTTTAGTCTATGACAAAAATTCTATTTTGCCTATAATTCATGTGAATAGAAACGCGGATATAGCTGATAAAACAGATTTTCGCTGTAAACTCAAAAGTTTTCCTCATACGGATTACATGACAGATTTTAGACTTCACAAGTGAAGTCGGCTGATTTTCAGCCACGAGCACTAATCCGCCATTAACGTAGTAAATACATCAGATTGCTTATCCACATTAGTCAGATTATATACATATTCGTTTCAAAACTTTTGTGCCTGCTATCAGGATAAAAATCTATTAAACCACAATAGGCACAATAGAAAGAAAATTAATGTACAAATTATATAATATAGAACACAATAGGCAAATGCCTATCAGCATTTAAACAGAACGAAATTGTTTTAGTACATGACAAAAAAAATAGAAACGCGGATATAGTGGATTAAACAGATTTTCGCTGTAAACTCAAAAGTTTTCCTCATACGGATTACATGACAGATTTTAGACTTCACAAGTGAAGTCGGCTGATTTTCAGCCACGAGCACTAATCCGCCATTTACGTAGTAAATAAATCAGAATTAAAATCCGTTTTATTACTACAATAAATCAGTGTATATCAGCTAAATTCGCGTTTATATTCTTTTTTGTCATCTACTTGGTTAATGTTCAATTAATGCACCGGCTACTTTATATCTTGATGATAATTCTTTCGCCCAGCGTTTTCGATAGTTGTTTTTTTACAGCTTCGAGGGTAGCCATCTCGTGCATTATCTCGCTGGAGCGGGCATTGTCATGTGCTTCGGAAGTTGCTTTCAGCTCCACTAACTTTTGCCGTATCATATCTAATATCAGGCTGTTCTTGAACTCGAAAATCACCCTGGGTACCAAATCTATCAACCTGTCTACGTCGGTTTCTACCTTTTTTACTTTGGAATGTACCTTGCTGAGTTGGTATTTCTCGGTTACGAGGTCGGCAGTGAGCTGACTTATTTCTGCATCGGGATGATAAAGGAAATGCCGCTCCGGATTGAAAGTTTCGTCCCGAAAATGGAGGACGTAGTCTTCCATCATTTTTTGGTGCAAGGAGTTAAATAAGCTTAAGCCATCGTGTTCGAGTTCTTCTAAAATATAATCGCCTACGGTTACGGGCTGCGTTTTTTGTTCGTCGTTGTAAAACATAATGCTTTGCCCGTAACGAATCAGCAGTTGTAGTATGTTACGCTCTTCGTTATCAAACTTGCCACTTACCAGCTGACTTATCTGTGGCTCGTTGGCAGGGGCGAGTGCCGGAGCTTCGGCAGGCGTACGGCTAACGGCTTTGTCGCGCTCAGCGCCTTTCAGTTTGTTGATTTCGTGGTAGAGCATGGCCTCTTCTACGTGGAGGAGTGTAGAACATTCCTTGACGTACTCTGCCCTGATTACCTGATTGGGGATAATGGAGATGCTGCGTACAATGTCAATTACCAACCCGGCACGCTTTACGGGGTCGTTGCCTGCGTCGTTCAACAACAGATTGGTTTTGAAACGCATAAAATCCGATGAGTTTTTCTCAACAAATTCTATAAAATCCGAAGCATTGTGTTTGCGTGCAAACGAGTCGGGGTCGTCGCCATCGGGCAAAAGCAATACCTTGATATTTAAACCCTCTTCGAGCAGCAGGTCTATACCGCGGATAGAGGCTTTTATTCCGGCTGCATCGCCGTCGTAAATTACGGTTACGTTTTCGGTAAAGCGGTGTATCAGCCTTATTTGCCCGGGGGTAAGCGAGGTTCCCGATGATGCCACTACGTTTTCAATACCGCTCTGGTGCATCGAAATTACGTCGGTGTAACCCTCCACCAGAAAGCATCGGTCCTGTCGGACTATGGCTTGTTTAGCAAAGTAAATGCCGTAAAGTTCATTGCTTTTATGATATATTTCGGACTCGGGCGAGTTGACATATTTGGCCATCTTGTCGTCCTTTTTCAGGATACGACCGCCAAAAGCTACTACCTTGCCCGATAACGAATGTACAGGAAACATAACCCTGCCGCGAAACCTGTCGCTGAACTGTCCGTTGTCGTTTTCAAGCGTAAGCCCGGTTTTTACTAAATATTCCTTGTTGTATTTGGCTTCTAAAGCAGCCTGTGTAAAGGCATCGCGTTGGTCCAGACTGTAGCCGAGCTGGAATTTCTGAATAATATCGTCGCGGAAACCGCGCTCGCGGAAATAGCCCAGTCCGATGGACTTGCCGTCAATATGGTTGTGCAGTGTAGATGAAAAGTGCTTTTGTGCAAACTCATTCACCAGAAACATGCTCTCGCGGTCGTTGCGTACAGCCAGTTCCTCGGCCGTAAGCTCGCGCTCCTGAAACTCAATATGGTATTTGCGGGCAAGGAACTTGAGCGCTTCGTAATACGAAATTTGCTCGTGCTCCATGATAAAGTGAACGGCATTGCCACCTTTGCCACACCCGAAACACTTGAAAATACCCTTAGCCGGCGAAACGATAAACGAAGGTGTTTTTTCGTTGTGGAAAGGACACAGACCAAGCAGATTGACGCCACGCTTTTTGAGCGTTACGTAATCCGAAACCACGTCCTGTATCTGGGCGGCATCTGTTATACGGTCTATAGTAGCCTGATCGAGCATATGCTTAATTGAAAACAGAAAAAACGATACAAAAGTTTCCGGATACTTCACCCGGAAACAGCTTACAAAGCTACTGATTTTTTTGGAAACATAGAATACTTAGTTTTGAAGCCCCTCCAACTTGCCCCAAAGGGAGGCTTTGCGATAGCGGGTTAATGATATTGACACATAGTCAACATAGTTTTTTCTTTTTCTTCTCTTAAACCGAGAACACATAGTTGTAAATGTTTTTCAAACATTTACTTAGGTGGGAGGGTTTTTTTGTGTCTTTGTGGCCAAGCCCCCCTAAATCCCTCCGCCGCGGCGGAGACTTAAGAGAGCAGCGCTGGAGTTTGTGGGGTGGGTATTTTTTCGTGTCTTTGTGGCTTTGTGTTTAAAAAATATTGAATCATAGCGGCTTGGCGGCTTGGCGACTTTGCGTTCAAAATGGAGCTTGCTTTACGGTTTATGTGCCGTCAGCTAAAGCAGACGGCAATGAAAACTACCAGATGTTCATCGCCGCTCTTTTAAGTCATCCGCCGCGGCGGAGGGATTTAGGGGGGCTATGCTTCCCGCCCCCCACTTTTAGCTTCGCTTGCTTATGGGCACAAATGCAAATCAGAGCAAAACCTCAATTTGTTTTTCGAGTTTGATAAGGTCTTTGGTGAAGTTTCGTATTCCTTCGGCTAATTTTTCGGTAGCCATGGCATCTTCATTCATAAGCCAGCGGAAAGTTTTTTCGTTGAGCTCTACTTTCTGAATATCCATGGTGGCTGCTTGGTGGGCATCCAATTTTTTGACCAATGTACCTTCCTGCTTTTCCAGTTCACTCAGCAGTGCGGGGGATATGGTGAGCAAGTCGGACCCGGCCAGTTCAATAATTTCGCCGGCATTGCGGAAGCTGGCACCCATCACCTGCGTAGGATAGCCAAACTTTTTATAATAGTTGTAGATATTGGTTACCGATATTACGCCCGGATCTTCAACTGCCGGAATGTCGGATACACCACGGTCTTTTTTATGCCAGTCGAGTATACGGCCTACAAAAGGCGATATCAGTCGGACGCCAGCCTCGGCGCAGGCTATGGCCTGAGCCATTGAGAATAAGAGTGTCAGGTTGCAGTGGATGCCTTCTTTCTCAACTATTTCGGCCGCTTTGATGCCTTCCCAGGTAGAAGCCATTTTTATCAGGATTCGCTCGCGCGGGATGCCGGCCGATTCGTACAAAGCAATCAGTTCGCGGGCCTTGAGTACAGTACCTTCGGTATCGAAAGAGAGTCGGGCATCTACTTCGGTGGAAACACGTCCGGGAACTATTTCCAGAATTTTGAGTCCGAAGTTTACGGCTAATTTATCCATAGCCCTGCTAAGTTGCACTGCCTTGTGTGGCGACGATTTTCTGCCGTAATCTATGGCATCGTCCAGCAGACTTTGGTATCTGGGGTTTTGCGATGCTGCATATATCAACGATGGATTGGTAGTGGCATCAGTAGGTTTATACGCTTCGATAGAGGCAAAATCGCCTGTATCGGCTACCACTTGCGTGTGTTTTTTTAATTGATCTAACAGGTTCATAATCGGATATTTTTTATAATTTCTATCTAAGTACATGACAAAAAAATAGAAACGCAGATGTAGCGGATTTAACTGATATACATTGATTTATTGTAGTAATAAAACGGATTTTAATTCTGATTTATTTACTACGTAAATGGCGGATTAGTGTTCGCAGCTGAAAATCAGCCGACTTCACTTGTGAAGTCCAAATCTGTCATGTAATCCGTATTATGAAAACTTTTGAGTTTACAGCGAAAATCTGTTTTATCCGCTATATCCGCGTTTCTATTCACATGAATCACTATTCACATCCATTAATTATTGGCAAAATAGAATTTTGTCATGTACTAAAAGTTTCTATATAAATAACCGATTGCGAACAGATAAAGTTTATAAGCCGGGGTATCTGATTTGTCTACATACGCATAGACCGGCCTGTGCTGCAAAAGAAGTTTACTGTCTGTTTTCTTAAACCGAAAAAAGCCTTAGTCGATAACAATACCGTATTTACCCAACAGACCCTGAAGTCCGTCTTTAGAGAACCGGGCTTTGGCAAGTTTGTTGCGCTCAGGATCCAGCGCATAGTTGAAGGCCGTACGGAAGTCGGCTTTTTGCAGTTGCGTATAACTGAATGTAGCTCCGCTTAAATCGCAGTTGTCGAAAACGGCTTCCTGCAGGTCGGCTTCGGTGAAATCAGTTTCTTTAAGTATGCAGTTTTTAAATGCGGTTTTTCGCAGTTTCATCTGGTAAAACGACGACATATTCAGTGTGCAGTCGGAGAAAGCGATGCTGAGCAGAAAGGGGTTGGTGTGTTCAAACCGGGTACCGAGGATTTTACAATTTACAAACTTGATGCCGTTGAACTGTGTGCTTATCAGTTTGGCCATACTCAGATTGCACTCCTCGAAAACACAGTCGGTAAAATTAATTTGTTTCAGGTCGGCCTCAGCAAAATTACAAAGTCTGAACCGGCAGTTCTCGTAGTTACCCTTGGGCAGAGGCTCTGCACCGAAATTTTGCTTTTCGTACGTTTGGTCGTCGTAGTACATGGTGGTGGTATTTTCCTGCAAAATTAAGACAAATACGGAATATCTCTGCCCGGAAAGATGATTTTTTATGTGTGTTTTGTGATACAGGGTTAATGCTTTGGACACATAGAAAACATAGATTTTTCTTTTTTTCTCTTAAACCGAGAACACATAGTTGTAAATGTTTTTCAAACATTTACTTGGGTGGGAGAGGTTTTTTTGTGTCTTAGTGGCCAAGCCCCCCTAAATCCCTCCGCCGCGGCGGAGACTTAAGAGAGCAGCGCTGGAGTTTGTGGGGTGTGTTTTTTCGTGTCTTAGTGGCTTTGTGTTTAAAAAATATTGAATCATAGCGGCTTAGCGGCTTGGCGACTTTGCGTTCAAAATATAATTAAATTGAGATTTAATGGGGTGTTTTTTATAAATGATAAGTGATGAATGATGAATGATATGCTAAATGCTTCTCGCGTTGCGCTCTTAAGACCTATGACTTAAGACCTACGACTTTCATTTTTCATTTTTCAATTTTTTCTCGTGTCATAGATAAAAAAAGGAGCAGATGTTTATCTGCCCCTTCGGTATGCGCCCTGATAAGGCGACGGTATTGAAAAATGAAAAGGTTCTGAAAATTATTTCTTCGATTTAATGCTGCAACCAATGGCTGCGGTAGCGTTTTGAGCTATAGGTTTTCCGGCCAGCAAGGCATCAACAGCAGCTTCTACATAGCGTTCGCTTACGTCGTTGGCATCGGCGTAGTTGTTGTCGATAGCTCCGATATAGCGCACTAAGTTTTTACCATTTTCCTTGTTAAGCACAAATACGTGTGGCGTTTTAGTGGCGCCGTACTGTGGATAAATTTTCTGACCATCGTCGAACAGGTATGGAAAAGTGAACGATTTTTCCTTAGCACGTACCTGCATGGCTTCGTAGCTATCTTTAGGTTGTGCAGCAGGGTCGTTGGGGTTAATGGCTATCACCGGATAGCCTAATGGTGCATATTTTTTATCCAGAGCAATAATCCGGTCTTCGTACGCAATGGCGTAAGGGCAATGGTTGCAGGTGAAAACCACAATGAAACCTTTGGCTTTTTTGTAATCGGCCAGCGACACAAATTTGCCATCTACATTTTTAAGTTTGAAATCGGTAGCTACATCACCGGGTTTGTAACCGGAGGTTTGCGCGGTAATTGTTTGAACTGTCAGCGCCAGTACCACAATCAGGCTGAATAATAAACTTATTTTCTTCATAAACATGGATTTTTTTTTGAAAGATTAATTAAAACTGGAAATATAAATATATAAATAGTTTTTCTAAAGATATTGATTGATAAGTTGTTCGAGTGTCGATTTGTTAATCTGATCTTCGATAAAATAAAGTTTCCTGCCATTTTTATAAAATACGGTAGCAGGTATAGCGCCGCTCCATCCGGGGTCGATAGCGGGTATCCATACATTCATCCGCTTATTGTCGTTCAGCAGATATACGTCGGCCGTTATCTGCTTTTTAGTTAGAAACGATTTTACGGTGGTTTCAAGTCCTTTTACATGATCGAGCGATACTAATATCATTTTAAATTTTGGGTTACTGCCAAACTGCGCATTGACTTCCATAAACCCGGGCAATTCGGCCACGCAGGGCAAACACCAGGTAGCCCAGAAATTCACTACATATAATACGTCGTCATTTTTTTCGACCACCGATTTCAGCTCGTCATAATTTACGGCCTTAAGTACCTGTCCGTAACTTGTGCCGCCAGCCGTCAGCATAATACATACAACTAAGGGAATAAGAAACTGTTTCATCGTTGAAAATGATAGGGTATTATTTGTACATTGATGTGTTTTCTGAAACTCAGAGATAAGCAGCGTTTATCTATCATGTCAGAATTCTAAATCAAAACCGCTTTCGGGGTCTTTTTGTTCTCACTAATGGCCTGTATTAAGTCTTCTTTTGTTTTTTTATGAAATTGCTTTGAGGCTTTAGCGTTCTGTATAAGTAGATTAGGGGAAATCGTGAAGAGTTTCATGCCGGAACCTTATTGAGTAAGCTTGTTTTACCCTCACATACATACGTAACCTCAATGTAATAGTTTCTTCTCAGTTCTGAAATACTCGTGTCGTAATTTTGCGGTATCAAATTTTTGAAATAAAACTACCCATGAAACGAGCATTTAAACCCAAAGATTATATTGAGTGCGAGTTGCATGCGACAATTAAAAAATAAAAGACAACGCATGAAATTATTCAGTAATTTTCGCTTTTTACTTCCGGCCATGTTTGTGTTGCTGGCATATCCTGTTGTTGCGCAAACTGTTGTGCAGGGGCGTATAACCGATAAAAAATACAAAGAACCTCTTACCGGCGCTGCTATTATGGTAGAAGGTACTACCAATGGAACTACTGCCGATATTGACGGTAACTATACGCTGAATGTGGCTCCCGGAAAATATACGATTGTGGTTTCGTATGTTTCGTATACGATGCAAAAAATTCCCGGAGTGGTTGTTGTAAAAGGAAAACCAACGGTTTTAAACATTGAGCTTGAAGAGGCTGCATTGGTGCTTGAAAGTGTGCAGGTGGTGGGGCAGCGCCGTACCGATACGGAGTTGTCCATGCTCAACAGTGTGCGCACGGCGGTGCAGGTTGTCAACGGTATTTCGTCGCAGCAAATTTCCAAAACGCTGGATCGCGATGCTTCGGAAGTGGTGAAACGTGTGCCGGGTGTTACTATTCAGGACAACCGCTTTGTGGTAGTGCGCGGGCTGAATCAACGGTATAACAATGTATGGCTCAATAATGCGGCCACTCCAAGTAGCGAGACCGATGTAAAGGCTTTTTCGTTTGATGCAATTCCCAGTAGCATGATTGATAACATGATGATTTATAAAACAGGTTCGCCTGAATTATCGTCGGAGGCTACGGGTGGTTTTATTAAGATTTTTACCAAAAACATCCCCGACGAAAATTTCCTTACCGTGGAGTATGGCGCAGCGTACAATGATGTTACTACATTCAAGGACACTTACCACTTACCTTCGCATTCGCTCGACTTTTTAGGCTTGGGGAGCGCTTCCCGCAATTTGCCTTCAGGCTTTCCGGCCGATCTGAGCAGTGTGTCGCTTGCCAACCGCGATGCTTATGCACTTAAGTTATCTACCAATTGGGCAGCGCAGCGTTATACGGCATTGCCCAACCAAAAAGCTTCGGTGGCCTTTGGTAAAAAATGGAGCCTCGACGGTGGAGCTAAAATAGGAACCATTACTTCGCTCACCTACAGCAACTCGTACAGCACACGCAGCAATATGCAGAATGATATGTACGAAAAATATGATGCCGATTTGGATATACCTATTTATATGTACGATTACAATACCTCGGTTTACTCCAATGAATTTAAAGTGGGATTGATGCACAACTGGGCTTATCAGGGAACCAATGGTACCAAGATTGAATTTAAAAATATACTCAACCAGATTGGGGTCGATAAGTCGGCCGTTACCGAAGGCTGGAATAATTATCGTCAGGGCAATTTCAGATATTACAGCAATCAATACTCGTCGCGTACTACTTATTCGGGACAATTGTCAGGTAATCATAAAATTAAAAACAGCGACGACCAGAAGTTAGACTGGAATGTGGGTTATGCCTATGCCAACCGCATAGAGCCCGACCGCCAAAACTGGAGCATGAAAGAAAACAGCATCAGTGGTGTGTATGAGTATATGCTGCCCGATGTGCCCAGTATCAACGAACTTGGACGACTGTATATGACTAACCATGAACATGTGGCTACGGCAGCGCTTAACTACGAGCAAAAACTGCTTATAGGAAGCTTGCTCCCAACGCTGAAGGCTGGTGCATACGGCGAATTTAAAACCCGTAACTTTAATGAGCGCAGCATTTGTTACCGCAAGGCATATGGCCCGCTCACCGACGATGAAGTGAATGCTCTGGATTTTGAAACCTTGTTTACAGAGCCTTATCTGGGGCAGAATAAAGTGATAAGCGTAGATGAACAAACCAATGTGGCCAATACCTACGAAGCTAAGAATGTTCTTGGCGCCGGATATGTGTCGCTAAATATTCCTGTGGGAGCTTTTAATATCAATGGAGGTGTACGTGCCGAATACAACAGACTGCTGCTGGATGGATACTACAATATAAGCTCGCCGGTGCATAAGGACGATCAGACTGTCAATTTCTTCCCATCGTTAAATACATCGTTTAATATCGATAAGAAAACCTTGTTCCGACTGGCTTACGCGCATACAATTAACCGTCCGGAATTCAGGGAGGTATCGCCACTGAACTATTACGATTTTACTGAGAAAAACTCGGTGAGTGGTAATCCCGATCTTAAAGATGCCAAAATCCAGAATGTGGATTTGCGTTTTGAGCATTACCCAACACCGGGCGAAACGTTTACCCTGGCTGCATTTTACAAGCATTTTACCAACCCTATAGAAATGGTAAGTGTGGGTGTAGGCAATGAGTTTTCTTTTGAGAATGCCAAAGGCGCTGTGAACTACGGATTGGAAGTAGAAGCCAAAAAATCACTTGCATTTATCGGGCTCGAAAACTTGAGCTTAAGTCTTAATGCCTCTTATATATTCAGCGAAGTGCAATTTGACAATACCCAAACACAGCGTAGCCGCGCTTTGCAGGGACAGTCGCCCTATGTGGTGAATATGGCCTTGTTTTACCAGTCGGAAAAGCTCGGACTTTCGTCGTCGCTTATGTACAATGTAATGGGTAAACGCATTATGGTGGCAGCTCAGCTTAATCATGGCGAGGTGGTAATCCCGGATATTTACGAAATGCCGCGCCACGTGGTGGATTTTACATTGAATAAAAAAGTAGGTAAACGGTTGGAGCTAAAATTCGGAGTCAAGGACTTACTGGCGCAGGACTATGTAACGCAACAGGTATACGACTATGTTAAGGACGGTGAAACCCGCTCGGCAACGCTTAAAAACCGCGTTTATAATCTGGGACGAACCTGGTCGGTAGGAGCAAGTTATAAATTTTAATTACAAATACAAATTTAAGAATGAGGATGTGTAAAAACCAGATTAAAAATAACGAGCATGGTTTTTATTCATCCTCATTGCTGTTTATTAATACATTACGATGAGTATTACATCTTATAAAACAATTGTTCTGTCTGATATCCATCTGGGAACACCACACTCCAAAGTAACGGAGGTTTGCCGGTTTCTCGAAACGGTATCCTGTCGTAAACTCATTCTTAATGGCGATATTGTGGATGGCTGGTACCTGCAAAAAGGCAATCGCCGTAACCCATGGCAAAAGAAACATACGGCTTTTTTCAAGCAGATTATTCGCATGATGGAACGTGACGATACCAAGGTAATCTATATTCGGGGCAATCACGACGATTTTTTGAATGCTGTGGCTCCTTTTCGTTTTGCAAATATCCGGGTACTCAATTTTTATATTCATAAATCGAACGACAAAAGGTATTACGTAACTCATGGCGATGTGTTTGATAGTGTAACTACGGGGATGAAATGGCTTGCTAAGATTGGTGATGTGGGTTACAGCATTTTGCTGAGCCTGAATAAATATGTGAACCGGCGAAGAATTAAAAAAGGGCTGCCTTATTACTCGTTGTCGCAAGCTGTAAAGAAACAGGTGAAACAGGCGGTATCTTATGTGTCGGATTACGAAAACCAATTGGCTAAACTGGCGCGAGCAAAAAAAATGGATGGTGTGATTTGCGGACATATTCATCAGGCTGCCAATGAGATGATACAGGGCATACATTATCTGAACTCAGGCGACTGGGTTGAGTCGCTTACCGCTCTTACCGAGGATTTTGACGGTAACTGGCAAGTGTATAGTTACGATAAAAATCTGATTGAATCGGTGGATTGATTGTGTGTTACCGGTAATAAAGCATAACAATATAAATTTGGATTAACGGAAGGATATAATATAAGTGAGATATTTATTCATTGTACAGGGCGAGGGTAGAGGGCATCTGATGCAATCTATTGTGTTGCACGATTTGCTTGTAGCTCGCGGACATGAGGTTGTAGCGGTGATGGTTGGCAAAAGCGCACACAGAGAATTGCCTGCTTTCTATGCCGATAAAATCAAATGCCGGGTGACGACTTTTGATAGCCCTAATTTTTTACCCGCTCAGAAAGATAATAAGGTGCCGTTGCTTAAAAGCGTAATTTATAATACAAAGCGCAGCCCGGAGTTTTTGCGAAGCATCAGGGCTTTATACGCCGAAATACAGATAACCCAACCCGATGTGGTGGTGAATTTCTACGATTTTATTGCCGGCATTATGTTTGAACTCAAAAGGCCTAAGGTGAAGTTTGTTTGTATTGCACACCAATATCTTTTTCTGCATCCGCATTTTTCATTTTCCGATTTACGCTTTCATCCTGAGTTGCCTTCTCTGCTTTTGTTTACCAAACTAACCTGTCTGCGAGCCGATAAAATTCTGGCTCTGTCCTTTGGTACTCATCCTGATTATGATGCGGGCGATATTACCGTGGTGCCACCGCTGCTAAGGTCAGAGATTACCGACATTGAACCTCGTAATGGCGATTTTATACTGGGCTATATGCTTAACTCTTCGTTTAGAGAACAGGTGATGGAGTGGCATAAAAACAATATGCAGTACAAACTGGAGTTTTTTTGGGACGATAAGGATGCCGACGAGGTTACCCGGGTGGACGATACACTTACACTACATAAAATCAATGATGAAAAATTTGCAGCATATATGGCTTCGTGTATGGCTTATACTGCCACAAGTGGATTCGAGTCGGTTTGCGAGGCGCTGTATTTGCAGAAACCGGTACTGATGATTCCGGCGCATATCGAGCAGCGATGCAATGCTGTAGATGCTGAAAGAGCCGGAGCCGGAATTTCAGCAGCTACGTTCGATCTTACCAAGCTGATAAACTATATGCCGTATTACCAGCCTAATATCAGTTTTAATTTATGGGTGAAAAGTGCAGATTTGTTTTTTACTCACCATCTTACGGTGTTTTGAGTTTTTTTGCTTCTCAGGTTTTACGCAGCGAAAAAACAAAGCTTAATCCTCCCGAGGGCGATGATTTGGCCGAGATAGTTCCTTTGTGGAATAAAACGGCGTTTTTCACAATGGCCAATCCCAGTCCGGTGCCACCTAACTTGCGGCTTCGGCCTTTATCTACCCGGTAAAAACGCTCAAATATCTTACTGAGGTGTTCTTCCGAAATACCAATACCATTGTCAGAAAACGTGAAATAGTAATACTGCTCATCTTCCCGGTAGCAATTGATGTCGATGGTGAGGTTGTCGCCGGCATAAGCCAGGGCATTGTCTATCAGGTTCCTGAAAATTGAGTATAGTAACGACCGGTTTCCGCGTGCCGGTAGCCGTGGCTGAAAGTTTTTGAGTATTTTGCAGTCGCGTTGCTCTATTTGCATGTGTACATCATACAAAACCTCTTCGATAACATGAGCTATATCGCAGTCCTCTTTTTCGTACAGGCGTTTGGCTTCATCTATCTTGTTTAGTGTAGAAATATCGTGCAATAAGGCGCTCAGGCGCTGTGCCTGCTGGTACGATCGCTCTATAAACAAGCGCTGTCTGCCCTGATCCAAGTCGGGGTTATCCAGAATGCTCTCCATATAACCCAAAATGCTGCTAACCGGTGTTTTCAGTTCGTGCGATATGTTTTGGGTTAAATGTCTTTTCAGCTCATTTTCGTGTTCCTGTACGGTAATGTCGTTGATGGATATTTCAAAAGTATTGTCCTGAAATACAATACATCTTACCATAAATGCCCGGCCGTTTTTTTCTATTACAATGCGTTTGCGGGTCAGTTGGTCGTTCTGCAGGCTTTCGTGAATAAACTGGTTGATTTCGTCAAATTCAGGAAGGTCGAAAATTTCGTCGGACGATTCCGATTGTTGGTCCGAGAGTATGTTGGTATATTGTATGAAATGCGAATTGGCCAGAATTTCTTTTTTATTAGAAGAGAAAATACCAAGCCCTTCCTGCGAAATAAGCAGGTGTTTAATCAGTTTCTCGCGCTCTTTGTTAACTTCGTCTTTGGTGCGCTCCATGCGTTTGTACAGGTGTACAATATTGGAGCTTATTTCGCCCAGTTCATCGTTCGGAAACTTGATGTCGGTATCCGGAATTTCGCCTTTTTCGGCTTGTTGCGTAAATATCCTGAGCCGGTTTATAGAGTCGCTGAAGTTTTTTGAAATAAAGAATAGAGCAAATACGGCCATAACCAGCACAAAGGCCATAAAGTAAAGAAAAAACATATTGGCCTTGAGCATGCTGCTCAGGTTCAGGTTGTAAGGCAAAGCCGTACGGATGTAATAATGGTTGAATTTATGAGCCAGATAATAATAATCGATACCCATTGTGGCCGAATGCCGGATGGCTTTACCTGTTTTCTGATTGTTGGCCATCTGTATTTCGGGGCGGTGCAGGTGATTTTCCAGCACAACTCCCTTTTTTACAGAGTTGTCGTAAAGCACATTGCCCTTCAGGTCTACCAGGGTTACGCGCAGGGCAGTGTCGGGGAATACGTGTATAAGTTCGCTTAATTCCTGATACGAACGGTTTTTATTATCTACAAATTTGTCGATGGTGTAGTTGTAGGTAGTTAATAGTTGGTCTAATTGTTCGGTGCGGAATTCTTTTTCGCGTTGGTACTGAAAAAACGTAATGATGGCTATCAGAAGAAAAAACGTACTGAAAAAATATAAAAAAAGACGTCGGTTTAATGTCATGTTCGTATTCCCCGCGGTGGGGACTTTATTGTAATTAGAAAATAGAAATCAGAAAAACGGTTGATTCTGTATGCTTGTTTTATAAGGTTATTCTTTTTTTAGCTCATCCATATATTCGCATTCGCGTATAGCCCCCTTTTTTTATCCTTCAAAGCAATATCCGTAACCTAAGCGGGTAACTATATTTTTGCCATATTCGCCAATTTTTTTGCGCAGGCGGGTAATGTTTACATCGATGGTACGATCCAGTACTATCACTTCGTCGGACCATACGCGCGAGAGCATTTCTTCGCGGGTAAAAACCCGGTTTTTGTTTTCGAGGAATAATTTCAGTATTTCAAATTCCTTTTTCGTAAAAGCGACCTCCTGTCCGTTAAGAAAAACTTTTTTATTGCCAACCAGCATCTTCAAAGCTTCGTAGCTTAACTCCTGAGGGGCTGCTTCCTGCGTTTTGTTGGCATCCACCCTGCGCAATACAGCTTTAACGCGTGCCAGCACTTCTCTTATCGAGAATGGTTTTGAAATATAATCGTCGGCACCGATATTAAACCCGGTTAGTCGGTCGTTTTCAGTATCTTTAGCTGTCAGAAAAATAATAGGAATTGATGTAGTCTTAGGGTTGTCGTGCAAAATGCGGGCCATTTTGAAACCCGATATTTCGCCCATCATCACATCTAATAGCAGCAGGTTGTATACCGACAAGTCTTTTTTCAAAGCCTCTTCGGCCGAGTAAGCCACGTCTACCGTATAGCCATCAGTTTCGAGATTGAACTGAAGTATCTCGCATAAATCTTCTTCATCGTCGACTACCAAAATTCTGTAATGGTTCATATCTGATATCTGTTTTGAGTTTTAAATTTGCGTTACAAAGTAACTTAAGAGTTGTTTCGACGCTGTGTAATATCTGTTACAAAGATATTACATTTCATTAAATTGTATTCTGTCCGGTCAATAAGTTCTTAATTATTAGTATACCAATGGCGTTTGATTTGATTGCTTTATATGAAAAACACACCAATCAGCGTTCGCTGATTGGTGTGTGCGTATGAGTAGTTTTTTTGCTAAACCGGCACATTTATGAGCTGGCTTGCACGGCAACTTTGGTTTGCCGGTGGTTATTCTTTTGTCTCTGTATGTGGAAACGGTGCTAATACTGTTACTAAAAAGGAGGGAATAGTAGCCATAAGTACGAAGATGAAAAATGTTTTATATCCTACCATATCGCTCAAAAAACCGCTTATCATGGAGGGCAGCATAAACCCAAGTGCCATGATACCGTCGGCAAATGCGTAGTGGGCAGTTTTGTATTTTCCGGGTGATATTTGTTGCATGATATAAAGAATTAGTCCTACAAATCCAAATCCATATCCGAAATATTCAAGGATTACAGCTGCTGAAATAATATAAAGATTGGCCGGCTGAAACCAAGCCAATAAAGCATACATGATAAATGGAATATTGAAGGCAGCGCATAAAATAAGGATTGATTTCTTCAGACCCTGCGATGAGGTGAAATAGCCGGCAACGATTGAACCAAGTACAAACGCTGCAGCTCCGAATATACCGTATATCATTCCTATTTCCGAAGTGGACAAGCCCAGACCTCCGCTTTCGCGGGTGGCTTTGAAAAACAGCGGAGCTATCTTGATGGCGAATCCTTCGGCAAAACGATAAAAAATCACAAAAAGTATACTCAGGAAAATGCCTTTTTTTTCAAAAAAGGTAACAGCTACATCCTTGAGGGTTAGCATGCCTTCTTTAAACGATTTGACCTGGTGTGCCGAACCGCCCGACGGTAGTATGCGTAAATGATAAACTGATAACAATACCATAATTATACCGTAAATGCTCATTACTGTCGTCCATGCATTGACTATGCCGATACGTTTTTCGAGTTCGCCGGCAATATATACCAGCGCTCCTCCCGATAATATCTTGGCTATGTTGTAGAATGCGCCTTGCCAACCCACATATTTGGCTTGATCTTCGGGCGATAGTTCGTTCAGGTATATGCCTACGGTGGCAATGTCGTGGGTGGCTCCGCTAAATCCGATTATGGCCATAAAAGCGATGGCGTATGTAAAAAAATCAGGCAAATGTAACGAGAAAGCAATCAGTGCAAAGGTGATACCCGTAATTAACTGTGTGGCTACAACAAAATGTTTCTTTGTTTTAAACATTTCAAGCAGCGGACTCCAGATTGGTTTTAATGTCCACGGAATCATGATTAATGATGTCCAGAATGCGATTTTAGAATCGGAAATTCCTAAGTTTTTAAACATCAGAGCCGATGCGGTTGATAGCGCTACAAAGGGCAAGCCCATTGCGAAATAAACAGATGGCACCCATGTAGCCGGATGCCGTTTGTTCGAAGAGATTTTTTCTGTTTCCATTTTTTTTCTGTTTTTTTACAGGGGAGTGTTATATCAGCCCGAGCATTTTACTGCGGGCCAACATGCAGGCTCCGATAACTCCTGCTTTGTCTCCCAGTTTTGATAGTTTAATTGTTGTGTCTTTACTTACCAGATTTAATGAGTATTTTTTTACAGCACTTTTTATAGGTAACAATAGGTAATCGCCGGTAACAGCTACTGCTCCACCTATAATTACCAGTTCCGGATTAAACAGGTTAATCAGTCCTGCAATATGCTTTCCTAACGATGTACCTACTTCTTCAATCAATTCAATAGCCAGTATATCTTCGTGCAAGGCGGCATTCAAAATATCTTCCTGAATTATGGTTTCCCCTTTTTTTATACGGTCTTCGAGAATGGTAGAGTTGCCTTCGGCCACTTTCTCCATAAATCGCCGGTAGATGTACGAACCCGATGCGCCGGTTTCTAAACAGCCTTTTTTTCCGCAATGGCATATCACGTCGTTTTCAAAAGCAATAATATGCCCGAATTCGCCCGCAAATCCTGATTTTCCGTAATACAGCTTCCCGTCAGTAATAATGCCAAGCCCTAATCCCCAACTTACGTTTACGAACAGGATGTTTTTTTCTGCGTTAACACCTCCGTTCATAAACTCTCCATAAGCCATGGAGCGGGAGTCGTTGTCGATTGTAACATGAAACCCGAGCCTTTCCTGAAAGGTTTCGGTCAGAGGCTGCTCACTAAAGAAATAGGAGCTGTAACTGTGGCCTGTTTCGGTATTTACCCGGCCCGACATATTTATTCCGATGCTCAATATCTTGTTTTTGGGAATGGTCAGGTTGTCGATAAACTGCTTTATAATATTGCATAGGTGATTAAAACTTTCCTGAGTGTTTTCATAACTGAAAGGAATGCTTAATTTTGAATCGATTGTATCACCCTGAAAATTGATGACGGCTATGTTGATTCTGAACTTTTTAATATCCACACCGACAAAATATCCCGAGTCGGGATTGATGCCATATATATTAGGTCTGCGACCTCCGGTGGTTTCCTGTTTTCCGAAATCAATTACGTAACCTTCTTCAATTAATTCGCCTACCAACTTTGTGACTGTGGGAACACTCAAATCCATTTCTTTGCCAAGTTCGGCCAAGGTATTGGTGCCATTGTTTATGTAATACTTTATAATATTAATCTTAAGTATTGCATTTTTTGAACCGAGCTCAATTTCTTCAATAAATGTATGCTTCATATGGGTATGTTTTAAGAACTTGGTCGCAAATGTAATAAATTTTTATTAATATATATAATCTTTTGATTTTTAGCTTTATATGTATGCTTGTTGTAAAGGCATATTTAATTAAAATATAAAATAATGCAATATTTTCAAAAAATATTTCATATTTAGCTTGCTATTAATAAAATTATTTATTTATCTTTGCGAAGATATTAAATCTATTTCATTTATCAAAGAAAAAAAGAAAAAATTGCACATTATTAATGAAAATTGATGAAAAATGAGATAAATAAGGCTAAAATGGTTTCTATTTGTATATTTAAGGCGGCTAAATACGACATATGATAGGCCGGTATCCATTTTTATAACTAAAAAATTTTACAATGAAATTTAAAGCAACTTTTCTGGATGAAATAAGTCATGATATTCCTCATCAAAATTGGGGAGTAGCTGAGTGGGATCAGGATTTCGCCTATATGAAAGAGGTCGGAATAGAAATGGTGGTACTTATCCGCTCAGGTTACAAGCGTTGGCAAACGTTTTCTTCTGTAGTTCTTACCAACGAGGAGCGTTGTTTTACGCCTCCGGTTGATTTGGTCGAACTGTTTTTACAACTGAGCGACAAATACGGCATGCAGTTCTATTTCGGGCTTTACGACTCAGGTCGCTACTGGGTCGATCCTGATTTCTGGATTGATGGAAACTACGAAAAAGAGGTGAATGTCAATAAAAAGCTGATTGATGAAGTTTGGCAAAAATACGGACATTATCAATCGTTCTCGGGTTGGTATCTGTCGCAGGAATGCAGCCGGAACAATGGTAAGATTATAGAAATGTTTTCAACGCTGGGCAGGTATTGTAAACAGGTTTCGGGCGCGCTTCCGGTGTTGATATCGCCTTATATCGACGGAAAGAAAAATATCAGTCAGTATACTGCCGATACCAATAAAGCTGAAGGAATAAGTGTAACCGACCACGAAGCAGAATGGGACAATATATTCAGGGGCATACAGGGTGCTGTGGATATTGTGGCGTTTCAGGATGGTCATGTGGATTACGACGAGCTGACAGATTTTTTGAAGGTAAATAAAAGATTGTGCGATAAATATGGTATGGAGTGTTGGACAAATTCTGAAACATTTGACCGCGATATGCCCATTAAGTTTTTGCCCATCAAGTGGGAAAAGCTCAGACTTAAACTTGCGCTGGCCGCCGAAGCCGGAATAGAGCACGCGATTACATTTGAGTTTTCGCATTTTATGAGTCCGCAGTCGGCCTATTTGCAGGCCGGGCATCTTTATGATAGGTATAAAGAGTATTTAAAAACAATAAAATAATAGTTCTGATTTGCTTGCCGGCAAATTAGAAACAACACACGAGAAGAAATGGATTTTAAAGGTTTAGCTGAACAGTATAAAGAAGAATTGCTGGGAAATGTTCTCCCATTCTGGCTTGACAACTCTCAGGATCGCGATTTTGGAGGATATTTTACATGTCTTGACAGGGAAGGAAAAGTTTACGACACAGATAAATTTGTTTGGTTGCAGGGGCGCGAAGTATGGATGTTTGCCATGCTTTATAACAAAGTAGAGAAAAAGCAAGAGTGGCTCGACTGCGCTATTCAGGGTGCAGAGTTTTTGCGAAAATATGGTCATGATGGAGATTATAACTGGTATTTTTCGCTAACAAGAGATGGGGCTCCGCTGGTGGAACCCTACAATATTTTTTCGTACACTTTTGCTACCATGGCTTTTGGCCAGCTTAGTTTGGCCACCGGGAATAAGGATTACGAGTACATTGCTCAGACTACTTTCCGGAAAATATTATCGAAAACTGAAAATCCCAAGGGGAAATGGAACAAGGCTGTGCCAGGTACCCGCGATTTGAAAGGCTTTGCACTGCCAATGATACTCTGTAACCTTACTCTGGAAATAGAGCATTTGCTGGATGAAGATTTTTTGATAAACACCATTGAAGTTTGTATACACGAAGTAATGGATGTTTTCTACAAGCCTGAACTGGGAATTGTAGTTGAAAACGTGGATATGAACGGAAATTTGTCCGATAGCTTTGACGGACGACTGGTAAATCCCGGCCACTCAATTGAGGCAATGTGGTTTATGATGGATTTAGGCGTAAGGCTCAACAGGCCAAAACTGATTCAGAAAGCTACAGATATAGCTCTGAAAATGGTAGAGTATGGCTGGGATAAACAATACGGAGGAATTTTTTACTTCCTCGACAGAAATGGAAACCCGCCTCAGCAGCTCGAATGGGATCAAAAACTGTGGTGGGTGCATGTGGAAACTCTGATTACCTTGATTAAGGGTTATCAGCTTACAGGGTCGGCCGGATGTTTGGAGTGGTTTGAACGCGTTCATGAATATACATGGTCGCATTTCAAAGACCATGAACATCCCGAATGGTTTGGATACCTGAATCGTCAGGGTGAGGTGCTGCTTAATTTGAAAGGTGGCAAGTGGAAGGGTTGCTTCCATGTGCCCCGGGGCATGTATCAATGCTGGAAAATACTCGAAAAGATTTAACGGCCTGGTACTACAACAGAGGTGCACCTTATGCGGATTTTTGGTATTGGAAGAATAGAAAAATAACTGAAATAGATACAATTAAAAACTCTCTAATTAAATGTTTTATGGTTTATGGAAAAAACTAACTTATCAAAACTGCGCTTTCGGGGCTTGAAATACCTTGTTATGCTGTGGATGTTTTGCTGTGGATTTTCTGCATTTGCACAGACAAATATCCGTGGAAAGGTAAAAGACACGGAAGGTAACCCTCTTGTAGGGCTAAGTGTTGTAGTGAAAGGAACTACCATCGGAACTGTTACTGATAATAACGGTCTGTTTTCGCTGAAAGTTTCTGCAACTAATCCTGTATTAACGTTTTCGTTTTTAGGCTACAAAAAACAAACAATCACCGTGGGTGCTATCAAAGAACTTACCGTTGTTATGGAAGAAGACAACGAATTACTCAATGAAGTAATGGTGGTAGGTTATGGCATTCAGAAAAAAAGTACGCTAACAGGTTCTGTTTCTCAGATAAAAGGCGATGAGTTGCTTAAAACTCCTTCTACCAATATATCAAGTTTACTTGGAGGTAGAGTAGCCGGTATTCAGTCGGTACAGTCTTCGGGTCAGCCGGGAGCCGATCAGGCTGCATTAACCATCCGCGGCTCTATTTATGGAGTTACGTATATTGTTGATGGTATGCCGCGGTCAATCAACGATATTGATCCTAATGATATTGAATCTATTTCGGTACTAAAAGACGGGGCAGCAGCAGCTGTTTACGGGCTTAAAGGTGCCGGTGGGGTTATTATTGTTACCACTAAAAAAGGACATGTAGGCAAATCGCAGATTACATACAATGGTTCGTACGGGATTTCTCAGAACGCCAATTTCCCTAAATTTCTGGATGGTCCGAGCTACGCTTTGTATTACAATAAGGCTTTGGAAATGGATGGCAGTTCACCTGTTTTTACCAAATCGCAAATTGCCAAGATGACCAACGGAGACGATACCGACGGTTGGGGAAACACCGACTGGCTCGACCAAATATTCGGTGTTGGCCATAATCAGCAACACAGCGTAACGGTACAAGGTGGTACTGAAGATATCAAATACTTTGTATCGATGGGCTACATGGATCAGGTTGGTAATATCAAAAACTACACCTATGAACGTTATAATGTACGTGCTAATATTGATGCCAATATTGCCAAAAACTGGAAATTCAGCATTGGCTTAGCCGGACAGCTTGCAAACTCGCAAAGGCCCGGATACGAGGCTGGTACATCGGGAGCCGATGGCGACCCATGGATGACAATAGTTTATCAGGCGGTAAACAGCCGTCCTTATTTGCCGGTTACTTATAACGGTATGTATGTGGCTACTCCCAACGCCAGCAATCAGCCTAACAGCCCTGTTGCCGCTTTGAATAACTCGGGCAAGTTCAATAATTATAGTCATGACATCCAGTCTAACTTCAGCTTGCAATATGATGTTCCCGGAGTAAAAGGTTTGAATTTAAAAGCTACCGGTTCTTACGATTTCTCCACGTCGAGAAGTAAAAACTTAAGTACACCCTATTATGTAAATATGGCCAGAATACCCGATACTTCTACCTCCGATATTACTTTTGATAAGGTGATTGATGCTCGTGGAAATACATATTATTCATTGGGCGAGGGTGTGTCTGAATATACACAACTGGTTGGACAAGCCAGTGTGAATTATGCAACAACGATTGGCGAACAACACCATGTTGACGCTATGGCATTAAGTGAAGTGCGTGATTATAAAACTAATAGCTTTGCTGCTTACGGTAAAAGTACCAATCCTATTTTTGAATCGTTGCCTGAGCTTGGATTGGCTCAGCCCGACAATAATCCGATAGCCGGTGCAAGTAATCAATCGCGCAGTTTGGGATACGTTTTCAGACTGAAATATGATTATGCCGATAAATATCTGGCCGAATTTACCGGACGTTACGATGGGTCGTACAAATTCTCCGGCAATGTAAGCGGAAAGCGCTGGGGTTTCTTCCCTTCACTTTCGGTAGGATGGAGAGTTAGTGGCGAAGACTTTATGGATGGGTTGAGCTATGTTGATAATTTTAAAATCCGCGGTTCGGTAGGTATGCTGGGCAACGATGGCGTTCCGGCTTATGCTTACCTGAATACTTACGACTTCAGAGATAACTCAACAACGATTGGAGGAGAGCTGGTAAACTCGGTATACACAACAGGATATGCAAATCCTAATCTGACCTGGGAGCGTACCTTGTCGTACAATGGTGGCTTCGACCTGAATATGTGGAAAGGCCTTTTGGGTGTGGAGTTTGATGCATTCTACAGTTTTACATACGACATCCTTACTGCTATGGGCTCCAACTATGCACCTTCTATGGGTGGATATTATCCTACTTACGAAAATTACGAAAGAATGGATATTAAAGGTATAGAAGTAACACTTACCCATAAAAGCAGTTTTGGAACAGGAAAAAATAAATTTAACTTTGGTGCTGGGCTAAACCTTACGTATGCCAAAAGCCGTTGGTTACGTTATCCTGATAGCCCCAATACGCCCGATTACGCAAAAATCACTGGTAAGCCGGTTGGTACACTGTATGGTTGGGTAGCCGATGGTTTGTTCCAGTCCGAAGAGGAAATTGATAATTCGCCATGGCCGTTTGGCGAAAGACCCCGTCCGGGCGATATTAAGTACGAAGACCTGAATGGCGATGGAATTGTTGATTATCAGGACAAAGCTTTTGTCGGAAAATCAAATCGTCCGGAACTTACTGCCGGTCTTAACCTTTCGGGCGACTGGCGAGGATTCGATTTTAGCCTTCAGTTTACAGGTGCAGCTGTTTGCGAAGTATCTCTTACTGGTACTTACTATAATGGTTATGACGATAACACGATTTACACCAAAGCATTTAACGGAGGAGCTAACTCGCCTGTTTATCTGGTTGAAAACGCCTGGCGTCCGGATAATACCGATGGTACATATCCGCGATTAACCATTAACGACCCACATAACAATAATGGATTGGCTTCTACATTCTGGTTTCGGGATGCTAAATACATTCGTTTAAAATCGGCTCAGATTGGCTATAGCCTTCCGGCTTCTTTAACCCGAAAAGTGGGTATTGCCAGAACGAGGATTTTTGTACAGGGGTCTAACTTGTTCACCTTATCAGGATTGCCCGAAGGAATTGACCCTGAATCGCCACGGGTAAACAATGGCTACTATCCTCAACAAAAAACATTTATGACAGGTATTACCCTCACATTCTAATTTTGAAGATATGAAAAGTATAAATAAAAAAATACTGAGTGCACTGATAGTTTGTTGCTCATTTGGTTTTATCGGGTGTAGCGATTATCTCGATTTAACGCCGACTGACCGCGCTTCGGATAAATTAATCTGGAGTAAACCTGAATATGCCGAACTTGCTATAAATGATTTTTATAACTCAATAGGTTTATATGGTAGTTTTGACATCAAACAGTCGGTTGATGGATTAACTGAAGGTTTTACCGAAACTCTCAAATACGGTTCGAAAACCAACAGTACTCACATGGACAGATGTAATCTGTTTGTATATGCCGGAGTAATATCTTCGAGCTGGGCCTCGTACGATTTGGGTGCCTGGAGCGATTTGTATAACCGGATTCGACGCGTGAACGAGGCGCTGAGTAATATGAATAAATACAGCTCATTTGATGCTGAAACTACCGCTCAATTTGCCGGTCAGTTGCGTTTCTTCCGTGCTTTCTATTATTTTGAATTACTGAAACGCTACAAGGAAGTGATTTTGTACAACGAAGATATGACAGCTATCAATACCAACAAACCCCTTAGCACCGAAGCTCAGGGATGGGATATGGTACAGGCTGATCTTCAGTATGCTGGCGAAAATCTTCCTTTGCAATGGTCGTCGGCTAATTTAGGTCGCATTACGAGTGGTGCTGCGTACGCCTTTTTGTCGCGGGCTATGCTCTATGCCGAGCGGTGGGAAGTGGCCAAATCTGCTGCTTCAACGGTTATGAACTCAAAAATTTACGAACTGGCCGATAATTATGCTGATGCGTTTAAATCAGGCAGTGCTGGCAACAAAGAGTCGATTTTGGAATATAACTACAATTTGAGTGGAATTACGCATAATTTCGATGATTTATTTTCGCCCGGAGGCGACCCCGGAGTGCAACAGGGTGGTTTGGGAACTCCAACTCAGGAAATGGTTGAGTCTTACGAATTAGCTACTGGTGGTTTCCCCGACTGGTCGGAGTGGCACGGTACTACGAATACTAATCCGCCTTACGATCAACTCGAACCGCGTTTTCAAGCTACAGTTTTATACAATGGGGCTTCGTGGAAAGGACGTACAATTGAGCCGTTTGTAAATGGTGCCGATGGTTGGTGTCAGTATCCTGACGACCCCGCTCCTGCCGGACGTACTACTACGGGATATTATTTAAGAAAGCTTGTTGACGAAGGTCATAATCTTACTGTAAATTCAGCCAGTACACAGCCCTGGGTGGCAATTCGATACGCCGAAGTGCTACTTAACTTTGCCGAAGCTTGTTATCGTACCGGCGACAACGATAGCGCCAATATTGCGGTAAAAGCCATCAGAGCCAGAGTAGGATTGCAGCATACTACGAAATCGGGAAATGAACTGATGGCTTCTATCAGGCAGGAACGAAAAGTGGAACTGGCTTACGAAGGACATTTGTTCTGGGATATGCGCCGCTGGAAACTGGCTGCTACTCAATATACCGGGTATCGTGTACATGGGCTTAAAATTGAGAAAAACTTTGATGGAACTTTCACATATACTTATGTTGACTGTGATAAACAGGATCGTTACTTCCCTGAAAAACTATACCGTCTTCCTATCCCGCAGGATGAGTTGGTAAATAATACGGCTATTCAACAGTATCCAGAATGGAAATAACACATAAATAATTAAGGCAAAATGAAAAAGTATATATATTTAATTTTTACAGGGATTGTGGGATTTTTCATCGGGTGCCAGTCGCCCGATGACCTGGTTCCATCAACCAACAGTATGGGATTTAATAGTATTACAGCTTACTTTATTGATGGCGAATATACTAATGCTGAATTCCGAACTACTGTGACGGACATTAATGCTGATATTGTGATTAATATCCCCTATTATTTTCCGGAAGAAACGAATAATAAAACGACACTTGGGAAAATGAGGGTTATCGCTTCGATTGATGACAATTGTACCATATCGCCCAAGTTGGGAGTGCTCGATCTTACAAAGAAGAACTATTTCACATTTACTAACGGACTTGGCGAGACCAAAAAAATATGTATCACCGGAGCTGTTAAAATGCTTAGCGGATCGCAAATTACTTATTTTGCTATTCCCGCCGATGATGCTACTTCTTTTGCTGGCGTAACCGGTACTATCGATCAGGAAGATAAAGTTATCTCTTTAATTACAGTGGATGACTTATCATCGGTAAATGCCGAATTCAAATTGTCGCCTCATGCCACGATTTCGCCCGACCCAAGTACAACCAAGGTGAACCTGAATCAGGACACCCAGTTTACCGTAACAGCTCAGGATGGTACTACCACTACGTATACGGTAACCAAAGCTGCTCCCGAAAAAATTGGTTATGGATATCGTTCGGGTAGCGAAAAACTACTATGGTCATTCGATTTCACTACTTCCGGCTTTGCCTGGGGTGGCTCTAACCATGCTTCGTTAGCTGCTATAGGAAATAATCTGATAGTTAATATGGGTAATGGTACTACGCCGAAGTATTTCAACAGAATCACAGGAGTGAAAATCGGGGACATTAACCTTGGTTCGGCCAGTGCTGAAGGTTGTATTACAAACGACCTGAATGGTAACCTTCTGATATGTAACTATGCCGATAATGGTAATACATTCAGAATTTATAAAACTAAATCAGTGACAACAGCACCTACAGCCTTTATTACCTATGCTAACTCTACAGGTTATACCTTGGGTCGTAAAGTGTCGGTACAGGGTAGCATCGATGGCGACGCTATCGTTTCGGCTGAGCTTGAAAGCTGGGACGGATCAAGTAGCTTTGTACGCTGGATTGTTACAGGTGGCGTAGTAGGTACACCCGAAATTATTGCGATGAGTGGGGTGTCAAACTGGAGCGCCGGGGTTACTGTGGCCGATGTGGTTTACGCTTCTGAAAATCCTGCCGACGGATATTTTACATCGTTTTACAGTGCCGATGTATTGCACTATATGAAAGGAACAAGCAGTATGGCAAGCCTCGACCCTCAAAGCGATGGTAGCGGATGGGCATACAACAACAATTGTTTGGATGTGAAAGCCTTTAATGGAGCGAGATACCTGTTGCTGGGTTGCGTTTCGCACTTCCCGCAGTGGAGCATCAATACGCAGCTCTATCTGTACGACGTAACAAGTCTCGGACAATTTACAGGAACAGTGGATACTTCTCCAGCGCTGACCTTTAGACCATCTGTAACGTCGTTCAATGGTCTCGAAGGAGTATCAGCCTCAGGCGATGTATTATTAGTTCCCTCGTCCGATGGATATACCCTGAGCTTGTACTATATCGACAATAACTGTAAAGCACTGGGAGCTTATCAGTTCGATTGTATCAAGAAATAAATCTTAAAATTTCAGTTCCGGCACCTCTCTTGTGATAAACGAGAGATGCCGGAATCTGATTCTGAAAATTCTTCTTATTCATGTAATTGTGCATAAAAACAGGTGCCGGACATGTTAATATGAATGTTTTTTATTATTTTTTGTAATTACTTGTTTGTAAGTATTTTTATAAATTTTTTTCTTGTGTCCGGCACCTGATTTTTATAATAATCTGGCTTTTTAAATAAAATAACTAAGTTTTCTTTATAAATATTTTACTCATAGTGTACACATTCAAGACTCAAACATCGAATTTAATCATTATCTTTTGCTTTGTTTTTGTTCAGGCATTGTTCTCGTGCAGCAAAGATAATGGTAACCCTCCCGACTGGGACTGGGAAGACCCTGCTACAGATACCCTGACTACAGGATCCGACTCTGCTATAGTGGCGCATGGCTGGGTATTGCAAACGGGCTTTGGCGACTTGCCTGCGTATATCAGGGTGTATAAATCGCCCTCTGTTTTGCAAAATAAAAATACAATTGCCTATATCGCAGTAGCCGATATGAACAATAAGGCCACATTCAGCACACTGGGTGAGGCCTCGGGATATAAAACACCAACTCAGTTTTATTCCTCACAGCAAGCTTCTGTAATTTTAAATGCTGGATATTTTTGGGACGGTAGCTCGTTGAGCATGCTTTGCCGCAACGGACAGGTACTGAGCCCTAATAATCAAATAGAATATCGTTCCAATGCTACCGTGCTGTACTACCCTACCCGGGGTGTTTTCGGGTGGATGAATGATGGAACGTTTAAAGTAAACTGGATATATACCAATAATAATATAACTTATGCGTATCCGGCACCTGCACCCAATAAGTCGGGGAATACGCCTTTGCAAATGCCTTCGGCTACATTTCCGGCCGGTGCTGTGGTGTGGAAGGCAAAAACTGCCATTGGCGCAGGACCTGTACTGATTAAGGATGGGAAAATTATTAACTCATATGTCGAAGAATTGTTTGACGACGAAAGCGGGGTGCAGCCCGAAAAAAATGCGCCGCGATCGGCTATTGGAATTACCAAAGATAATCGTATGATTTTCTTTGTTTGCGAAGGTCGGAATATGACTCCGGGAGTTCCGGGTCTTTCTCTTGCCGACGAAGCTGTTATACTTCAGGACTTGGGTTGCACCGAAGCCCTGAATTTAGATGGAGGAGGTTCCTCCTGTATGCTGATTAACGGTAAGGAAACCATTAAACCAAGCGATGGAACTCAGCGAAAAGTAGTGACTGCTGTATCATTGAAATAAAAAAACTCATTTATGAAGATATTTAAATATTGCTGCTCTTTAATAATTATTTTCGTTGCACTCGTATGTGCGTCGTGCAAACAGAATAATCCCGATATACCTGATGTGGTTGCACCTGAGCCCGGCGAGGGCGTTGCCAACGAAAACCCCAATCCGGTAGTTGCCAATGTGCTGAAGAAAAATAATATTGTGGTTTGGATTGAGGGTAATGCCAATTTTGAACGTTTAAACTCGGCCGAAAAAATGGATGCCGTCATGGCCAAGGTCAAAGCCATGGGTGCTACCGGAATTATAGCCGAAATTAAGGGATTGACAGGAATGGTGCAGTACAACAGCCAAATAGCCACTCATCTGAAAGAAGTGAATGGCAAAACACAACCGGAATCGTTAGACTATCTGGCAGAAATGATTAAAGCTGCCCGTAAAAACAACTTGTATATCTACGCTGCCATGAGCGTAATGGGCGAAGGTGCCGATGGTAGGGGACTGGCTTATCAGAATGCTGAGTTCATGAATATGCAGGCTCAGATTATTCAGGTAAACAACAGCGAGGGAACCGATGTGACTGTAAAAAAGATGACAGAGATGCCTGATGCCACCGATGTGGTATTTATGAACCCGGCCTATTCTAAAGTGTACGATTACGAAGTATCGCTATTGAAAGAGGTTGTACAGAACTATGATGTGGATGGAATTATCCTGGATTATTGTCGCTATTACGATATTTGTGCCGATTTTTCAAACTACTCACTGGAACAATTTAAAACTTGGGCTGGCTTGGCTGTAGCTCCGGCTCCTTCGGATATTGTGAAGTCGTGGTACCGGAATACCTCGGCTGGTAATGTGGCTACCGGAGTTAAAGAACCCGGAGTTTATGCCAAAAAGTGGTGCGAGTGGAGGGCTACCAATATCAAAAACTTTGTTGAAAAAGTAAGAACCGACCTGAAAGCAATAAAACCTAATATCGTTTTTGGAACTTACAGCGGTGCGTGGTACGATTCTTATTACACTGTAGGTGTGAACTGGGCAAGCAGTAATTACGACGCCTCGTTAACCTACGATTGGGCAACTCCAACCTATAAAAAAACTGGTTATGCCGAACTGCTTGACCAGTTTTACACCGGAAACTATACCAGTACTATCAATGGACCGGGCTGGTGGACGGTAAACGGACAATTGTCAGGAACGGATATTATCCTGAAAAGCTCTACCGGATTGTTGGCTTCAAGATATTATGGGTCGGTAGATTTGGGAAATACAAGCTGGGCTGATAAGAACAACTTAACCACATCAATTTCTACTATTCTTAATCATACAGGAGGTATCATGTTGTTTGATTTGGTTCATATTGATGGTGCGCAGTACAATCAATTTGGGGTGCAATTGTACAACGATATCAAATCAACTATTGATGCTTATAAAAATCAATAAAAGAATTAAACGCTACATAATGAAACTTAATAAGGCTTTTTTTCTGCTGCTTTTTGTCTTTTTGATAAATAATAGCCATACCACTATCAATGCCCAACAATTTAAAAGCTTGCCCAAAGCCACTATGGAGGACAAGGTAAGAGGTGCCTGGGCAGGAAAAATGATTGGTGTCATGTATGGTAGGTCTATGGAATTCAAGGCTACCGCTACTACTTACGAGGACGAAATTCTGTGGAAACCTCAAATGGTGGAAAACGCACTGCTGGAGGACGATATATACGGCCAGCTGAGTTTTATGATGACCATGGAGCGCTATGGGCTTGATGTGTCGGCCGATAGTTTGGCCGGAAACTTTGCCCGCGCGGGTTTTCCTTTGTGCCATGCCAATCTGCAGAGTCGTAAAAACTATTTCGATGGTATTCCGGCTTCCCTCTCGGGCAAACCGGAAAATAATATGCATGCCGATGATATTGATTTTCAGATAGAATCGGATTTTATCGGATTTATAAATCCCGGTATGCCCCGGTCATCAAACAAGCTCTGCTACAAAGTGGGAAGTATTATGGCATATGGCGATGGCATGTATGGAGGCATGTACATGGCGGCGCTGCATGCTTCTGCTTACCTGAACACTAATATCTGCCAGATTGTGGGTGAAGCCCTGAAATCGATACCGGCTAAAAGTGATTATGCCAGATGTATAACAGATGTAATTCTTGCACATAAAAGTAACCCTTCAAACTGGCGTACTGCCTGGGAAAAGGTGCATAAGCAATGGGGCGATATAGATATTTGTGCTCCGTATCATACTTTTAATATAGATGCCAAACTGAATGGAGCGTTTATTACCATTGCATTGCTTTATGGCAATGGCGATTTTTACAAAACTATGGAGATAGCCGTTCGATGCGGGCAGGATACCGACTGCAATACTTCTAATGCAGCCGCGGTATTGGGCGTGATTAACGGCTATAAGGCCATTCCCGATAACTTAAAATCGCACATTCCCCAAATAGCAGATAAAAACTTTTTATATACATCCTACTCTTTCAATAAAGCTGTGAAGCAGTCCATGGCATTTATTGCCGAGAATATAAAAAACAACGGAGGTAAGGTTAACGACAGCGACTTTCTGATTAAAGTACAACGTCCTGTGGCCCCCAAACTTGAGCAGGGTTTCAAAAATATACGCATGAATTATCAGGTACAGGTAAAAGATAAAGCTAACTGGAAGTTTGATGCAAACTGGACTGACTTTGTATATGGTGACGGCGACAATGATTTGTATGCTGTGGCAAATGTGCCGGGAGCTACTATGGAGGTAGAGTTTTCGGGATCCGGAGTGGCTTTGCTTGGTAGCTGGAACAATGATGCCGGAAAAGCGCGGATATATATCGACAACCGGTTTGTAAAGGAAATTGATACATATTATCGCGAGGAAGCCGGTAAATACGACGTCAACCGTGCTTATCTTTTTCATCAGTTTGGATTAAAAAACGGGAAGCATACTTTGAAAGTTGTTGTATCTGAAGATAAAAATCAACATTCAAAAGGGAATAAACTTTATGTCGAACGCATTATTGCTTACAAATCAGTATCTAAATGAAATTTTTCTCTCGATATAGAATAAGTACGCTCGGTGTTTTTTACTTGTTGCTAACCTTAAGCTTGTCGGCGCAGCAACAGAATGTACTGCGTGGTAAAGTAACTTGTGAGGGTCGGGCAATTGCCAATGTAATGGTAAGCGACGGGTTTAACTGTGTACGTACAAATACGGATGGTAGCTATAAACTGATTTCAACCTGTCCTTCTTTTGTCTTTATCTCCACTCCAGCAGGTTATCTGACTAAAGTAGAAAACTCAATTCCTGCTTTTTACCATAGAGTGTATCCCGGAACTAAAGTGTATAACTTTGAACTCCTGAAGAACCCTAAAGACGATACGAAGCACGTGTTTCTGGCTCAAGCGGATGTGCAGCTGACTGACAATGACTGTCTGGATACCTACAAACGTATGTTGCCCGACTGTATAAACCTGATCAGACAAGAGTATGCTGCTCAGGATGTTTTTGGTGTCGATTGTGGCGATATTGTGGGGGATACTCCGGCATTGTTTCCCGATTATATCAAAGCCGTAAGCGTTTTGGATATTCCGGTTTACAGAGCTATCGGAAATCATGATATGGATTATTACGGACGCAGTTTTGAAACATCGTACAAAACCTTTGAAAAATACTTTGGTCCCACGTACTATTCTTTCAATAAAGGGAAAGCTCATTACATTGTGTTGAATAACAACTTCTTTCTGGGCAGGGAGTATTTTTACATGGGTTACATCGACGAAAAAATATTCCGTTGGCTCGAACAGGATCTTGCCGGTGTTGATAAAAACTCTCCTGTTTTTGTGATAATGCATATCCCTTCCCGGTTGCAGGAGCAACAAATGCCTTTTGAGTATAATTACAGCGTCATTGCCGACCAGATGGTCAATGCGGGTGCCTTTCATGAAATACTTAAGCCGTTTAATGCGCATATTATTTCGGGGCACATGCACTACAACCGCAATCTGGTTTATTCGCCTAAACTGATGGAGCACATCACCGGGGCAGTTTGCGGAACCTGGTGGCGTAGTGATATAGGGCTGGATGGAACTCCCCGCGGCTACGGTGTATACGAGGTAGATGGTGCGGCTGTAAAATGGTATTATAAAAGTGCGGGATTTCCCAAAGAATATCAAATGCGCGTTTACCCCGTGGGTTCTTCACCGGAATTTCCCGACGACGTAATAGCGAATGTATGGAACTGGGACAAAAACTGGAAAGTAGAATGGGTTGAAAATGGTATAACCCGAGGAGAAATGACCCACTATTCAGGTAATGATCCGCTGGCTGAACAACGTTGTGCCGACAGGCAACAAATGAAGTACGACTGGATTACAATCAATCCAACCGATCATTTATTCAGAGCGACTCCACAAAACAAAAACTCCAAAATTGAAATCAGAGTGACCGACCGTTTCGGAAAGGTATATGTAAGTACAATATAAAACATGAAAATGAACGATATGTATAAAATAAAACTGATGATAGCGGGCTTGCTAATAGCAGGTTTTGCTCAGGCCAAAATAATACTTCCTTCGATTTGGGGCGATAATATGGTAGTGCAACAGCAGTCCGAAATTCGCTTTCATGGTAAAGCAATTGCAGGTAAACCGGTAACAATTAAGGCTTCGTGGAGCGATAATACAATTCGTACCAAGAGCAATGCAACCGGACATTGGTCGGCAACCGTACCTACGCCTGCTGCCGGAGGTCCGTTTAGTATTTCTATTTCCGATGGGGAATTATTGGAATTGAAAAACATACTTGTAGGCGAAGTTTGGTTCTGCTCCGGTCAGTCTAACATGGAAATGCCGGTAAAAGGCTTTCGGGGACAACCGGTTTTTGGCTCGCAACCTTATATCGTTTCGGCCGATTCAAATCGTCCACTGAGGCTATTTACCGTAAAAAATGCTTGGAGTACAACCCCCCGGGAGGATGTAGAAGGACACTGGAGCCTGAGTTCGTCAAAAGAAGTGGCCGATTTTAGCGCCACAGCCTATTTCTTCGGAAACTTATTGCAGGCAACGCTGCGTGTGCCGGTGGGTTTGGTACATTGCTCATGGAGCGCTTCTAAAATTGAAGCCTGGATGGACAAAGAAACTCTTTCGCGTTTTGATGAAGTTGATCTATCTGTGCTTGGCAACAAAGAGTTTGGCTACCCCAACGGAACTCCAACCCTGCTACACAACGCGATGGTGAAACCATTGGAAGGATTTCCTGTAAAAGGTGTAATCTGGTATCAGGGCGAAGCTAATAGTAACAATCCGGCATTGTACAAAAAACTATTTCCGGCATTGGTGGAGCAATGGCGAGCTTTTTTTCGTTCGCCGGATATGCCTTTTTATTATGTGCAAATAGCTCCCTGGCAATCGGGAGGAAAAAACGAACTGGACTGGGCATGGTTCAGGCAGGCGCAGCTCGAACTGATGAAGGAAGTGCCGCACGTAGGCATGGTAACAACTACCGATGCCGGGAGCGAGATTTTTATTCATCCTCCCTACAAAATTAAGGTAGGTGAGCGCCTGGCATACTGGGCCTTGGCTAAAACTTATGGCAGAGATGGAATTCCGTATAGCGGGCCAATTTACAGTTCATACAAACTGAATGGAAAAACGGTTGAAGTTCAGTTTGAATATGGCGAAGATGGCATGACTCCTGAGAACGAAGCGCTTAAAGGATTTGAAATTGCTGGCGCCGATGGCAAATTTCTCCATGCGCATGCCGAAATTATCGGTGGCTCAAATATAGTTAAAGTTTGGAACGATAGTATAGCATCGCCTCATGAGCTAAGATATTGCTTCCGAAATTATATGGAAGGCAATCTGTATAACAACACCGGGATTCCCGCATCGCCTTTTCGTATTGTAATAAAATAAAACAATTTTAATAGATAACACACAAATAATAAAACAAATATGAAGAAGATTATATTTTTAATGGTCATGATATTGGCCGTATCGGTAAGCGTTCAAGCGGCTAAAAAAAAGATAGCGACCGAGCCTAAAAGAGCAGTAATGTGGATTGATGGTGAAGCAAATTTTGCTCGCTTCAGTAATACCGATAGTATTGATTTCTATGTAACTAAACTTAAATCATTAGGTTTTACCGATTTGGTAGTGGATATTCGTCCCATAACGGGTGAGGTGTTTTATAAAAGCGCCTATGCTCCCGAAATGCTCGAATGGCATGGCGCTAACCGCAGTAGCGATCTTGACTATCTGGGTTATTTTATAAAAAAAGGCCATGAATTGGGTTTGAAAGTTCAGGCTAACCTGAATGTGTTTGTGGCGGGTCATAATTATTTTGATAGAGGACAAATTTACCGGGGGTATCCTGAATGGGCTACCATGGTATATACTCCGGAAAAAGGAATAATTCCCATTACCGAGGAAAAACATAAGTATGGAGCCATGGTAAACCCGATTAATCCTGAGTTTCGCGAACATATCCTGAATGTACTGAAAGAAGTGGTTCGCAAATATCCAAAATTAGACGGAATTATACTGGACAGAGCCAGATACGATGGGATTACGGCAGATTTCTCGAACCTGTCGAAAACAAAATTTGAAGAATATATTGGTGAAAAAGTGACTAACTTCCCTGCTGATATTTTTTCGTGGAAAAAAAATAATGATGGTAAATATTCGGTCGAACGTGGCAAGTATTTCCTGAAATGGGTGGAGTGGCGTACCAAAAATATTTATGATTTCTTCGTGCAGGCTCGTAACGAAATAAAATCGGTAAATCAAAACATCTCTTTCGGAACGTATACAGGTGCCTGGTATCCTTCGTATTACGAGGTGGGGGTAAACTTTGCCAGCAATAAATACGATCCAAGTAAGGATTTTGACTGGGCAACTCCCGGTTATAAGAATTATGCTTACGGCGATTTGCTCGATTTTTATATGACCGGAAACTACTATACCGATATAACTATTGAGGAATATCGTAAAAACAACAACAGTATCTGGAACGAAACCGACAGCGAAGCTCAATCGGGTACATGGTATTGTGTCGAAGGCTCGTGTAAACATCTGAGAACGATTTTAAAAGATAATAAATTTCTGGGTGGAATTCTGGTAGATCAGTTTTATTCAAACCCTGCAAAATTATCTAAAACAATTGCAATGAATCTGAAAGAATCTGATGGATTGATGGTGTTCGATATTGTGCATATCATCACTAAAAATCTTTGGAAAGAGGTAGAAAAAGGAATGATAGACGGTGGAGCGCTTAAACCGGCTAAGAAATGTGCGAAAAAAAATAAATAAAAAGTAATGCTCAATGCTCTGATTGGCGACGTCTTGTTTTTAGAGAGCGCCATGTTTTGGGCATAAACAGGGCAAAAAACTGCTAACATGGGAAAACAGATAATTAATCAGCGGGCTTATGCGCTGGATGCTTTGCGTGGTTACGCCATTATTACGATGGTACTGTCGGCTACTGTGGTGCCGGATATTCTACCGGGCTGGATGTATCACACCCAAACGCCACCTCCGGGACATGCCTACAATGCAGCGCTTTCAGGGCTTACCTGGGTCGATCTGGTTTTCCCGTTTTTCCTTTTTGCCATGGGGGCTGCATTCCCGTTTTCAATAGGGAAAAGAATGGACAAAGGCGAAAGTAAGTATCGCTTGATTTGGGATTCGCTGCTCAGGGGTTTGCAACTCACTTTTTTTGCCATTTTCATACAGCATTTTTATCCTTATGTGCTTAGTTCACCGCAGGATGCCCGCTCATGGGGATTGGCTTTGTTGGCTTTTGCCTTGCTTTTTCTCATGTTTATGCGCATTCCGCTAAAGTTGCCTGCATGGATTCACACTGCAATTAAGTTGCTGGCGTACGGATTTGCATTTTGGCTGATGACTCATGTAGATTATGCCGGAGGGGCTTCATGGAGTTTGTATTCGAGCAATATCATTATTTTGTTGTTGGCCAATATGGCCGTTTTCGGGTCGGTATTGTATATCTTCACAAAAAACAATCCACTGGCTCGTATAGCGGTTCTTTTCTGTTTAATGGGCTTGTTGCTTTCGTCATCAGTTGATGGCTCGTGGGCTCAAACTTTGTTAAACTTCTCGCCATTTCCATGGATGTATCAGTTCTCTTATCTTAAATATCTGTTTATTGTAATTCCGGGAAGTTTTGCCGGTGAATACCTTGCTTCATGGATGAACAAAAGAAATACTGCTCAGTCCGAAGGCCGGGATGGTGACCGGAAATTGTCCGTATTTTTATTGATATTGTCAGTTACCGTTATTGTGCTAAATCTGTATTTTCTCTACACCCGTTTGCTCGTTGCCAATTTGCTTATTACGGCAGTGCTGTTGCTTGCTGGTTATTTCCTGCTTCGTAAGGGGGCTGGGTTCAACCGTAAACTTTGGCGTAATCTTTTTTATACAGGGGCTTATTTACTCTTTCTGGGCTTATGTTTTGAAGCTTACGAAGGAGGTATCAAGAAAGATCCGCCCAGCTATAGCTATTACTTTGTAACATCGGGGCTTGCCTTTCTGGCTTTACTGGCTTTCAATATCATTTGCGATTTTTATGGCTATGTACGCGCCACAAAATTTCTAGTCATGTCGGGTCAAAACCCTATGATTGCTTACGTGGCCGGCGATTTATTTATCATGCCTGTATTTGGATTGCTCGGTATTACGCCATGGCTTCATTTTTTTAGCTTAAATCCTTGTCTGGGAGTTTTACAGGGGGTTGTACTTACTGCTGTAGCGGTTTTAGTTACCATGTTTTTCACCCGCATCAGGTGGTTTTGGCGTACGTAATATCAATCCGAAATCAGAGGCTTTCCATGTTAGGTTTCCCTGCTGATAAGTCTCTTCAAAATAATTTATACATGTTTGTGAAATTCTTTTTTAAATACTAAATAAAATGCGATTAATTATACAGCCTGATTTTTCAGGTGCTTCAAACTGGGCGGCTAATTATATAGCAAGCCGGATAAACAATGCTACTCCTACCGCTTCGCACCCTTTTGTACTTGGCTTGCCCACTGGTTCTACGCCTTTGGGTACTTACAAAAAGCTGATTGAGTTATATAAGCAGGGGCGGGTTTCTTTTAGATATGTGGTGACTTTTAATATGGATGAATATGTGGGAATACCTGAAGATCACCCACAAAGCTATCATACTTTTATGTGGGAAAATTTTTTCTCGCATATAGATATTTTGCCCGAAAATGTAAATATACTTAATGGTAATGCGCCTGATTTGCAACAAGAATGTTCGGCTTACGAAGAAAAAATAAAAGCTTGCGGAGGAATAGACTTGTTTCTGGGTGGAGTGGGAGCCGATGGTCATATCGCTTTCAATGAGCCGGGCTCATCTCTCCGGTCTACTACAAGGGTGAAAACGCTTACCGAAGATACAATTATTGCCAATTCACGCTTCTTTGGTAACCGCACCGACGAGGTGCCCCGACAGGCGCTCACGGTGGGTGTGGAAACGGTTATGAATTCGCGCGAGGTGCTTGTACTGGCTACGGGATATAATAAGGCACGCGCGCTTCAGCAAGCTGTGGAAGGCTCAGTCAACCATTTATGGACCATTACGGCTTTACAATTGCATCCGAAAGGAATTATTGTATGCGACGAAGAGGCTACTGCCGAATTAAAGGTTGGTACATACCGGTACTTTAAAGATATTGAGAAATCTGAAATTTAAATTTGTTTATTTATTACCCAAAGATATGAGATACGATTTAAGCTCAGCGATTACGCTGGAAATGATACACGAAAGATATTATCGCTCATCGGATATGATTGAGGGATTACGGCAGAAGAGATTTGAAAAACTGCGAACTAATATATACAAAGATTCGACCGAAGGTTCGGTTTTCGTTGCAAATAAAATTGCAACATTAATTCGCGAAAAAGAGAATTTGGGCGAGCCTTGTGTGCTTGGTTTGTCAGGAGGTTCTTCGCCTCTGGCTGTTTACGAAGAGCTGGTGCGAATGCATAAGGAAGAGGATCTGAACTTTTCGGAAGTAATTGTTTTTAATGTATCTGAATTTTTTCCTATTTACGATGATGAGAGACATTCCAATGGCAAGCTGTTGAGGAAACATCTGATTGATAAAATAAATATCAAACCTGAGAATTTTATAACGCCCGATTCTTCCGTAAATCGTAGCAATGTATATGAATATTGTCATAAATACGAAGAGTTGATAGACAAAAATGACGGGTTGGATCTGGTTTTGTTAAGCGTAGGATTGGTGGGCAATATAGCTTATAATGAGCCGGGTTCGCAAATAAGTACGCTTACGAGATTGATGTTGCTCGATCACGAATCGCGCCGCGACTTAAGACGTTTTTATTCTTCGTTTTCCGAAGTGCCTGATAGCGCCATAACCATCGGACTTTCTACTATTAATAATGCCAGCGAGGTGGTTCTTCTGGCTTGGGGCGAGAATAAATCGGCAGTAATCAAAGAGGTGGTTCAGGGAAAAACGGACGACAATGTTCCGGCTTCATTCCTCCAGCTGCACAAAAATGCCACAGCTGTGATTGACCTCGGGGCTGCCGAACAGTTAACGCGTATTAGTCAGCCCTGGCTTGTGGGTCCGTGCGAATGGACTAACAAGTTGATACGTCGTGCTATTGTATGGCTATGTGCCGAAACAGGGAAGCCTATTTTAAAACTGACCAACAAGGATTACAACCAGCATGGATTGGATGAGCTGTTGTCGCTTTATGGCTCGGCTTATGACGTGAATATAAGAATATTTAATGATTTGCAACACACCATTACCGGTTGGCCCGGTGGAAAGCCTGATGCCGATGATACAAACCGTCCGGAGCGGGCATTGCCTTATCCTAAACGTGTTTTGGTATTCAGTCCGCATCCCGACGATGATGTTATTTCTATGGGTGGCACACTCCAACGCCTGGTTGATCAGAAGCATGATGTTCATGTAGCTTATCAGACGTCGGGCAATATTGCTGTGGGCGACGAGGAAGTTATTCGTACAGTTTCGCTGATTCAGCATTTGAATGAGGCTTTAAACAACAATGATAAAAAATTGGAAGATAAATGCGAAGAAACATTGAAATTTTTGACGGTAGATAAAAGAACAGGCGATTTGGATACTGCGGATGTGCTGTTTGTTAAGGGGCAAATCAGAAAAGAAGAAGCTCGCACAGCATGTCGTTACATAGGTATAAAAAGTGAAAATGTTCATTTTCTCGAACTTCCTTTTTACGAAACGGGCAGAATTCAAAAGGATAATCTTTCTGACAGGGATATTGTGAAAATAATAGCTTTGCTGCAGGAGATTAAACCTCACCAGATATATTTGGCCGGCGACTTGGCCGATCCGCACGGAACGCATAAGGTCTGTCTGGATGCTGCTTTGGCTGCCATTTATGAATTGCGTAAAGAGGACTGGCTTAAGGATTGTCGTATATGGATGTATAGGGGTGCATGGGCAGAGTGGGAGATAGATCATATAGAAATGGCAGTTCCTATTAGTCCAGAAGAACTAAGAAAGAAGCGAAACTCCATACTTAAGCATCAATCGCAAATGGAAGCTGCACCGTTTTTAGGTAATGATGAGCGTTTGTTCTGGCAACGTTCCGAAGAAAGGAATAAAGCTACGGCTGGTCTGTACAGAGATTTAGGTCTGGCTTCGTACGAAGCTATAGAAGCTTTTGTAGAATGCCGGTTGAAAGAGTTTGATTTGGGTTGATTGGTTAACAAAAAAAGGCAGTTCGTTTTTTTCGAACTGCCTTTTTGATTAGATTTTATTATTGCGTATTACAACTGACTGAGTTTGATTTGCACGCTTTTGTCTTTCTGAGTGTCGATTACGAGCGTTTGAGCTTCGTACGAAATCAGATTAACTTTGATAGTGCATTGTCCTTCGCATACATTGTTGATTACAAAATTACCATCGAGGTCTGAATAAACTTTTTGTCCGTTCACTGTTATTACAGCACCGGCAAGGTTTTCGTTGGTTGTTTTGTCTGATACAATTCCTTTGATAACAAGGTTCGATACGTTTACAACTGCATTGGCCTCGGCTTTAACTGCCGGTTCTTTGGCCGATACATTCATCGACATGGCAACGAATGCTACGATTGAAATGAACAAAAGTTTTTTCATATAATTGTTGAATTTTTTGATTTCTTCTGGTGTTTATAATAATGATGCAAAGTAACTTATATCGGGTTACATTTTTATTACAAAACCTATACAATAATATGAAGATGATGTTTCAGGTTGCTTGCCGGATGTAATATCGGTTGCTTGTGTCAGGAGTTTAGCTCTCGTTGTTAGTAAGTTTTTTCAGAGATAAGCTTTCCTTTTTCGTCCCACATATACCAGACTCCTGTTTTCTTACCGTTGAGGTAGTGCATCTCGTAGCGCATGATGCCCGAGTCGTCCCACACATGCCAGTTGCCGTGCTTTTTGTTGTTGCGGTATTCGGCTTCGGATATCAGCAGTCCGGCTTCGTTGTAGGTTCTCCATACGCCATGAAACTCGCCGTTGCGGTAAGCTCTTACTTCGTTGGGTTTTCCGTTTGGAAAATACACAATATATGCGCCTTCGGGTTTACCATCGCGTATGTACATTTCGAGTTTGAGCGACCCGTTCTCAAAATACTCTTTATATTCGCCCGAATAGAGTTTGGTTTGTGTAGCATCGGTAAAAAAAACACCATCGCTTTGTATAATGCTGGCTGGTTGTTGCGCAAAAAGGCTTATATTCAATAAGAATGCTAAAGCTGTGAGTAAAATATTTTTTTTCATATCCTTGCTTTTTTAGATTTATTATTTGTTTTACAAATATAGCACCACAGTAGGTTGATAAGTAACAGCTCCGGAAAATTTAATACATATTACAAAATGTCATAAAAAAGAAAGTTGCCTGAATCAGACAACTTCCTTTAAGTAAAGTTCCTTGCGGATATATCGGGTTAGTACACAGTATTTTGAGGGTCGAAATTAACCCAGGCCTCTTTAGTCCAGTCGGTGGTGCCAAATGCACCAATGAATGTGCCTGTTTTGTCAAAAAAGCTGCTGCTCAGTTTAGCGTGTGTAAATGCTGCTCCTGTGAGTAACGACGATCCTGTTTCGGGCAGGAATGAAGTAGGAATAGCTGCTGTACCTGTGCTGTTGGCAAGATAGAACGATTTGGATATCAGAGCTGATGAGTCGGCTTCGATAGGTGCTGTTTTGTTGTAAGTTGCCAGGATGATTTTGTTGTTATAAGCGGTTGTGTTATAGAAATCCTGAGCCTGAGTGTTGGTCACTCCGGTGCCGTCGCCTTTTACAGCTATTACTTTGGTACCTACAATGGCGCAGTTCTGTATTACCAAGGTCGATGAGTCTTTGGCGTTGGCGTAAGTGGCGCTACCGTCCAGAAGCAATCCGGCGGTATTCCAACCGGCTATTACAGTGTTGAATACCGAGATGGAAGAGTTGCGGCGGATGTGCATACCAGCTCCGAAGTTGCTGTTTACGTTGCCGTCGGTGGTTGTTTTGTATGGGCCTATCAGGGTAAAGTTACTGAATACAGCTTTGGTCTTGGGCTGAGCGGTTGTTCCCTTACCGTCGTTGTCCGATTCAAATCCGTTGGAAGCTGATACGTCGGCTGTACGGGCGTTGCGAACGGCCAAACCGAACTGCAGATTACCGGAGTATCCGTAATCGGTGTCGAAGTCGTCGTCCAGACCGCAATAAGCGACAAGATATTTGGCGTTAACTTTACCGCCGAAAAATTCAAATGAATCGTCGCCTGAATAGGATACCTGTATGTGGTCGATGGTGGTTCCACTACCTACGGCGCAAAGTGTAAGTCCATTGATTTCTTTGTCGGGCTGAAGTGCTATACCGGCAAACTCGATACGTACGTACTGGAGTGTTCCTGAATTGTCGGCCGGGTTGGTGCCACCGCTGTAAACTACTTCGTTGCTAAGGCCTTCTACTGTAGCTGTAGATTGGTTGACAGGTGCTTTGCCGCAAATTACCAAGCCACCCCAGTCGCCGGCTGCACGTAGTCCGGGTTCCATGCGCGATGTGAATATGATTGGTTGTGATGCTGTGCCTATGGCGTTGATTTTACCACCGGGAACAACTACGAGACAACCTTTTGTTACTTTATCTCCTTTGATAACTGTACCGGCAGCTATATTGATAGTTCCAGATACGTTAATCTGTCCTTCGAGGATGTAAACAGAGTCCTTTACCAGATTACGGGTACCTTTGATTTCAGCTTTCAGAATTACTTCATTTGACTCGGTGCCATTGTCGTCGCCACCGTTTTCGTTCGGATCGCATGATGTTAATACTGCTGTTGCTCCGAGTAATGCTAATGCAAAATTGAGAAATTGCTTTTTCATTTTCAATAATTGATTAATTTTGTTTTTAGTTTTTGTAAACTCTGATGCAAAAGTATCTCTGTGCTGTTACAATAGCGTTCCGAAGTTATTATGCTTGTGTGTAATTAGTATTACAAAACGATTAATGAAATACTCAGAAGCTTGATTTTTAGTTGGTTTTGTGGTGAATGTGGCGATGGGCTTAGGCTTAAAGGCGCGATGCAACTGTGCGCTGCGCCGGGTGAGGGATAGTAGTGGAAAGGACGGGTGTGAAGGCGATGGCTGAGGCTATGGCGTAGCCGGGCCGATGACAGAGACTGAAAACCCGGACTTGTAACGGATAGCCCGACCCGACCGAAGGGAGGGGCACCTCCAAAAGATTGAAGGATTGAGGGATTGAGGGACTAAGTTATTGTTAAGATAATTGGAATAAAAAAAAGGTATGTACTCAAATTATCATAGTCATTCTACATTTTGCGATGGGCGTAGTGTGATGGAGGATTTTGTAAAATTTGCGATGGCGCACGGGATTTCAAAGTATGGATTTTCGTCGCATGCGCCGTTGCCGTTTCATACGCAGTGGACTATGAATGAGGATGATTATCCGGATTATGAGAAGGAATTCGGGCGGCTGAAGCGTAAATATGATGGCAAGATTGAGCTGTTTCTGGGGCTCGAGGTGGATTTTATTCATGAGTGCTCAAGTGTAATGAATGATTTTTTTAAAGGCGTGAAACTGGATTATGCGATTGGGTCGGTTCATTATTTGGATAAATTCCCGGATGTGGAGGAGTATTGGTCGGTGGATGGGCCACTGGAGGATTTCCGGAAGGGGGTTGATTTTTTTTGTGGTGGGGATATACGGCTGGCGGCTAAGCGGTTTTTTGAGGTGTCGGCAGAGATGATAGAAATGGGTGGAATTGATATTGTGGGACATGCTGATAAGATTACGCTACACGGCAGTAAGTATGGAGATTTTTCGGTGTCGGATGCGTGGTTTTACAGTTTGATGGGGGAGTATCTGGAATTGATAAAAAGTAAGAATTTGATTCTGGAGATAAATACAAAATCGCTGCGTGAGAAAGGTATTACGTTTCCGCATCAGTGTTTTTATCCGCTTATCAAAGAGCTGGAGATTCCTGTTCAGGTGAATTCGGATTGTCATTACCCTACGCATGTGACCGAGGGTTTTGCAGCTACGTATAAGGCTTTGTATGAGGTGGGTTTCAGAACCATGCAGCAACTTACCCCTGCTGGTTGGGTGGCTGTAGAGTTTGATGAGCGCGGCTTGAAGCTGTAGTATGGGGAACGACTTTTTTTTGGGGGAGAGAGTGTGTGTGCTGGATAAAATAACAAACAGCAGTATTTCAAAAGGGATGAAATACTGCTGTTGTGTTGTTGGTGAGTTGTTTCCGGGTTATCGGCTTTGTTCCTTAGCCCAACTGTCTTTGAGCGAAACGGTACGGTTGAATACCAGTTTTTCGCTTGTTGAGTCCGGGTCAATATTGAAATATCCAATGCGCTGGAACTGAAAATGGTCGAGCGGCTTGGCAGAGCTCAACGATGGCTCTACGTAGCAGTTGGTGAGCACTTTGAGCGAATCGGGGTTTAGCAGATCACGGAAGTCTCGCTCGTCGGCCGAAGGATTTTCGACACTGAACAGTCTGTCGTACAGGCGCACTTCGGCTTTTAGGGCGTGCGTGGCCGAAACCCAGTGTAAGGTGCCTTTTACTTTACGATTAGCGTCGGGCAGACCGCTTTTGGTCAGTGGGTCGTACTCGCAATATACTTCGGTAATGTTACCTTCATCGTCTTTTAAGCAGCCGGTACATTTTACAATATAAGCGCTTTTCAGACGTACTTCCTGACCGGGAGTCATCCTGAAGAATTTTTTAGGAGCTTCTTCCATGAAATCCTCACGTTCGATATAGAGTTCGCGCGAGAAAGGAATTTCGCGCGAACCGGCTGCTGGGTCTTCCGGGTTGTTTTCGGTACACATCAGTTCTACCTGACCTTCGGGGTAGTTGGTAACAATCAGTTTTACGGGATTGATTACGGCATTCACGCGTTGAGCTGTTTTGTTCAGCGTTTCGCGTGCAGCATGTTCAAGCAAGCCTATATCGTTAATGCCATCGTATTTGGTATATCCTATTTTGTCGATAAAATTGTGAATAGCCTCGGGCGAATAACCCCGCCTGCGCAGTCCGCAGATAGTGGGCATGCGTGGGTCGTCCCAGCCGCTCACTAATTTTTCCTGAACGAGTTGAAGCATTTTGCGCTTGCTCATTACGGTGTAGGTCAGGTTCAGACGGTTAAACTCTGTCTGACGCGGACGGTAAGCAGAATCGGCAAACTGATCGATAAACCAGTCGTATAGAGGGCGATGTACTTCAAATTCAAGGGTACATAGCGAATGTGTAACACCCTCAAAATAGTCCGATTGGCCATGAGCGTAATCGTACATAGGGTATGCTTTCCATTGCCAGCCGGTGCGGTGATGCGGGTGCGAGTTGATTACGCGATACATAATCGGGTCGCGAAAGTGCATGTTAGACGATGCCATATCTATTTTGGCACGCAACACCATGGCGCCTTCGGCTATTTCGCCAGTGTTCATCTTAGCGAAAAGCTCCAGATTTTCTTCTATCGGGCGGTTGCGGAAAGGGCTTTCGGTTCCGGCAACTGTAGGGGTTCCTTTTTGTTTGGCAATAGTTTCGGCCGACTGTTCGTCTACGTAGGCTTTGCCTTGTTTGATTAGTTCCACGGCCAAATCCCATAGCTGCTGGAAATAGTCGGAAGCATAATATACGTTTTTCCACTGGTAACCAAGCCATTGTATGTCGTCCATAATAGAGTCGACATACTCAACATCTTCTTTTACGGGGTTGGTGTCATCAAAGCGCAGGTTGCAAATTCCATCATAATTACGGGCAATACCAAAGTCGAGACAGATGGCCTTGGCGTGACCAATATGCAGGTAGCCGTTGGGCTCTGGTGGGAAACGGGTTTGTATCCGTCCGCCGTTTTTACCATCCTTCAAATCCTGCTCAACCATAGTCTCAATAAAATTGAGGCTTTTCTTTGGTACTTCTAAATTAGTAATTTCCATAATTTAAATCGTGAATCTGTTTTTAAAATCAGATAATTATATAAATCAAAAAATCTCAAAGAGTGCTGCGAAACACCTTTTGAGAATTTTTTGCATTCTTGTTTTTTAGTCCGGCATCAAAAATACGAAGTATCTTTGATAAATTATTAGTTTTTGTAAAAAATTTTTAATGTTTTTTTCAAAAGTTTGTTTTGCCGGTTTTTTATTCAAAATATCCTTTGATAATACCGCGGGGTGAGTTTTTGATAAACAGCAGTATTTCGTCGCGTTCTTTGGTTGCTGGTAGTTCGGCGGTGATGCGTTCTACGGCATGGGTTGTGTTCATTCCCGATAGGTATATGTAACGATAAACATCCTGTATGTCGCGTATCTGGTCGCTTGTGAAACCACGGCGGCGCAGCCCGATGGAGTTGATGCCTGCATACGACAGCGGGTCGCGGCCGGCAGTTACAAACGGCGGTACGTCTTTGGTAACACGGGAGCCGCCCTGTATCATTACGTGCGAGCCAATGTGTGTAAACTGGTGTACCAGAATACCTCCGCTCAGGATGGCAAAATCATCAACAACTACTTCGCCGGCCAGTTGGGTGGCGTTAGACATGATTACATTGTTTCCTACCACACAGTCGTGGGCTACGTGGCAATATGCCATGATAAGGCAATTGTTACCTACTATAGTTTTGTTTTTTGCCGAAGTACCACGGTTGATAGTTACATATTCGCGTAGCGTAGTATTGTCGCCAACTACGGCTAAGGTTTCTTCGCCTTTGAATTTAAGATCCTGAGGTACAGCGCTCACTACAGCTCCCGGGAATATTTTGCAGTTTTTGCCTATTCGGGCGCCTTCCATAATAGTTACGTTTGAACCTATCCAGGTTCCCTCGCCTATTTCAACGTTTTTATCAATAGTTACGAACGGGTCAATTACCACATTCGGAGCAATTTTGGCATCTGGATGAATATAAGCTAACGGTTGTTTCATTCTTTGTATTCGGTTTTTATATAAATTGATTATTTATTTCGTACAATTTGTGCCATAAACTCGGCTTCGGCAACAATTTTTCCTCCTACAAAGGCATAGCCCTTCATGATAGCACACCCGCGGCGTACTGGTTCTGTCATTTCGAGGTGGAATATCAGGGTATCTCCCGGAACTACTTTCTGGCGAAATTTCACATTGTCGATTTTCAGAAAGTAAGTTGAGTATTTTTCAGCATCTTCGAGTCCGTGTAGCACAAGTAATCCTCCTGTTTGAGCCATTGCTTCAACCAGCAGTACTCCGGGCATCACAGGTTCTTCGGGAAAGTGACCGGCAAAGAATGTTTCATTGCCTGTTACGTTCTTTACACCTACAATGGCAGAGGTTTTTATGTCTATGATTTTGTCGACCAAAAGGAAAGGCCAGCGGTGTGGCAGTAATTTTTTGATCCCATTAATATCAATAAGCGGAGGTACAGTGTCGTCGTAAACAGGGGCTTGAATTTCCTGTTTTTTTATTTCTTTACGAATCAGCTTGGCGGTGTCGGTATTTACCTTATGTCCCGGATACCGGGCTATTACTTTGCCTTTGATGGGTTTACCTATCAGCGATAAGTCGCCAATTACATCGAGCAGCTTGTGTCGCGCCGGTTCGTTTTCGTAATTAAGGGTGGTGAGGTAGCGCGGTATCGAAGCATCTATATGCTCCTGGTTGAGCTTGTCGGTAAGTCCATCCATCACTTCCTGCGACATGACTTCGTCGTAAATAACCACTGCATTTTTAAGGTCACCACCTTTTATCAGGTTCATGCTCAACAGTGGCTCTATTTCTCTTACAAAAACAAAAGTACGTGCCGATGATATTTCTGTACCAAAATCTTCGAGATTATCTAATGAGGCAAACTGATTACCCAGAACCGGCGATTTAAAACCTATGTGAACATCCAGACTGAAGGTGTCGTCCGGCAAAATGGTAATTCGTGAGCCCGAATCGGGCAGTGTATATTCTATCTTTTTACGTACTATGTAGTAGTCTTTGTCAGCTTCTTGTTCCTCAATACCGGCTTCTTCTATTTTTTGTACAAAATATTTAGCGCTACCATCGAGTATTGGAAATTCCGGAGCGTTCACTTCGAGCATACAGTTGTCAATACCATAAGCATACAGTGTGGCTAATGCATGTTCTACCGTGCTTACCTGTATATCGCCTTTTTGAAGTACTGTTCCGCGTACCGTATGGGTTACGTGTTCGGCCAATGCATCTATTACAGGCTGTTCCGGTAAATCAATTCTTTTGATTTTTACACCATGATTAGGGGGTGCCGGCTGAAAAGTAAGTGTAATCTGAAGTCCCGTGTGCAGACCTTTGCCCTCAAAAGTGAAAGCTTGTTTTATTGTTCGTTGTTTCGACATCAGTTCTTGAGTTCTAAATTAGTTATCCGTTAAGGCCTAGGGTATCTTCGTTGTTCTTGTTTGTTATTTCTTTAACTTTTCCTCAAGTTCGTTTATTTTTCTTTGCAACTCGTATACGGTTTTGTAAATATCTGGTAACTTGCGTTGTACGGCTGCTACTTTATGAAACAGATTGCCTGGCATAGCTGGATACCCCATATAAAGCTGGCCGGTTTCCTTGATGCTGTTCGGAATACCCGATTGTGCCCCAATTTTCGTGCCATCGGCTATTTGTATGTGTCCGGCAATACCAACCTGTCCGCCTATCATACACTGTCTGCCAATTTTGGTAGAGCCCGAGATTCCTGTTTGAGCTGCTATTACAGTGTCTTCGCCTACTTCTACGTTATGAGCTATCTGTACAAGATTATCAATTTTTACTCCGCGGCGTATTACAGTACTTCCCATTGTAGATCGGTCTATGGTAGTATTTGCTCCTATCTCAACCCAATCTTCTATCACCACATTCCCCATCTGAGGAATTTTTTTGTAATTACCATCTTCTGTTGGTGCAAACCCGAAACCATCGGCACCAATTACTACACCCGAGTGCAAAATACAGTTGTTGCCCAAAGTGCATTGCTTGTAAATACTTACACCTGAGTAGATAATTGTATCGTTACCCACTACCACATCATCTTCAATATTACTATGGGAGTAAATGCTTACATGGTCGCCTATCTTTACCCGCTCGCCAATATGTACAAACGGCCCAATATACGCGTTTGCGCCTATCACAGCGGTGGCTGCAATGTCGGCAAGCGGCGATATGCCTTCTTTACGTCCCTGAGCCTGATCAACCAGCGACATAAGTAAAGCCAACGATTCGTAAGCATTTTCTACGCGAATCAGTGTGGCTTTTATTTCTTTTTCGGCAACAAAATCCTTGTTAACGAGAATTATGCCGGCGTTGCTGTCATATATATAGTGATTATACTTGGGGTTCGACAGAAAACTCAGAGTACCGGGTTGCCCTTCTTCAATTTTAGAAAAACTATGAACTTTTACGGTGTTATCCCCTTCTACCTTACCTTGAATAAAATCAGCAATTTGTTGAGCGCTAAACTCCATACTTAAAAAATTTGGGTGCAAAAATACTAAACTATTTTCAATTTTTGTTCAATTTAAAAATCATTATTAATAAAACGTTACAATTTTGGCTTTATTGGTTAATTATTCTTTAGAACAAAGCAAGTTGCAACGAAAAATTCACAAATCTTATATTTTAGTTTTTTGGCTGTAAATTATATATCAATGCGTTTCTTTCAATTATTGAAACAAGTGCTTTTTTTTCAACCCGGCACAGTATAAAAAACATCACTCACCTAAATTATTCCAACCGCAAATAACAAAAATAATGCTTCTCCACCTTTTTTGTCAATACATTAATATTAAGCATATCCGAAGCATCTGCTATATCTTTCACCGTGCCGTCTTTATACAAAATACTTATACTGTCGTCTTTCGGACTATAGGTATCTGTGCTAACGGTTTCATCTCCGGTAAAGTAAAGAGCCTCTTCGCGGCTTATCCCGAAGTGTTTTTCGTATCTCGCCGTATATTCATCCTGCATCTCGCGGCTTACCGGTTCAGCATTAATTTTTACTTTAAACAGCCGTCTGTTTGTAAACCCTTTACATAAAGTGGACAACACCACATCCCGGTGCAAACTCCACACCTTAATAGCGCTTACCAAATCACTATCATCCAGCAGCGCAAAGTTAGCAAGTGCTTCGTCCGACTTCAAAAACGATTTCTTATCAATATGCTCATACAGAAAATAATGCAACGCCGGCGTAGCAAACAAATTTTCGCCCTGAGCTGCCAACTCTTTAGCCCGCTTCAGTATATTCACCAGCATTTTCTCTGCCGCCACCGATGTTTTGTGCAAATACACCTGCCAGTACATCAGCCTGCGAGCCACCAAAAACTTCTCTACCGAATAAATCCCCTTAATATCCACCACCAATTGGTCGGCATGCACATTCAGCATCTTAATAATCCGCGCCGCACCAATAATACCTTCGCTCACCCCCGAAAAAAAACTATCCCTGCTCAGGTAATCCAGCCTGTCCATATCCAGCTGACTGGATACAAGCTGATGCAGAAACTTTTTCGGATACCGGTTTGTAAACACCTCCAGCGCCAACCCCAACTGCCCATGCAGCTCTTCATCAATCTTTTGCATCATCAGCAGCGATATTTCTTCATGGCTAATATCACTTACAAGGCTGTTTTCCAGTGCATGCGAAAAAGGCCCATGCCCAATGTCGTGCAGCAAAATACACGCACAAACCGCCTGCTCCTCCGCCATCGTAATTTCCTGCCCCTGCAAGCGCAATTGCCCTATAGCCTCACTCATCAGGTGCATTGCCCCCAGCGAGTGCTGCATCCGCGTATGCTGCGCTCCCGGATAAACAAACGACGATAACCCCAACTGCTTAATCCGGTGTAGTCGCTGAAAATACGGATGCTGAATAATATCATACAAAAAATCATTCGGTATCGTTATAAATCCAAAAACCGGATCGTTGATAATTTTTCTTTTATTTGCCATACCATTTCTTACTTTCATACACCAAAAAATACTTTGGGGGTGCCCCTCCTGCGTCGGGTCGGGCTATCCGCTCCAAGTCCTCCACTTTCGCCTTCAGCCCAGGCTTACGCCCGGTCTTCGTCTTCAGTTCCGGCCTTTCCGCTACTATCCCTCACCCGGGCGCGGCGCCACATGCACCTCGTTATTCCGGCCTCTCAAGCACCCAGTATTCCTACCAGCCATTCCCAGCATTTCTGCGTCGAACTGATACTCAGTCGCTCATCGGGCGAGTGCACACCATACATTTGCGGCCCTATAGAAATCATATCTAAATGCGGAAATTTCTCAAGAAATAATCCACACTCCAGTCCGGCATGTATAGCACGCACCTGAGCTTCATCTCCAAAAAGCATTTTGTATTTTCTTTGGGCTATACCCAGTATTTCCGAGTTCAAATTCGGCTTCCATCCGGGGTAACCATCGCCGTGCGTTACACGGGCACCCGCCAGACTCAGCACCGATTCTACCTGATGGGCAATATCGTATTTGGCCGATTCTACCGAGCTGCGCTGGCTGGTAGTAATCAGCAGGCTGTTGTCGGCCTGCATTTTCACCGACGCCAGATTGGTCGATGTCTCCACCAAGCCCAGCATGTCGCGGCTCATCGCCTTCACGCCATGCGGACAGGCATAAAGCGCGTTCAGCAATTTATCCGACGTAGCCTTGTCCATAACGGTTTCAGGTAAAGTTTCCGACTCCAGACTTATTTGCATCATATTTTCCACATCGCCCAGTTCTGCTTCTATCACAGCAATATAATGATTCAGCTCTACACGCACAGTTTCTTTTTCCGAATACGGTACCGACAGCGTGGCAGCGGCTTCGCGCGGAATAGCATTGCGCAGGTTGCCCCCGTTGAACGCGTGTATGCGAACATCCATTTTACGGTTCAAATTCCAGATATACCTGTTCAGTATCTTGTTGGCATTGCCCAAACCTTTGTTAATATCGTCGCCGGAGTGGCCGCCTTTCAAACCTTTTACCTGTACGGTAAATGCAAAATATCCTTCGGTCGGTTTTTCTGCCTTGTAAGGTAGCGACGCTGTAGTATCAATACCGCCAGCACAACCAATAAAGATTACTCCGTCGTCTTCCGAGTCCAGGTTGATAAGTGTCTGCCCCGTAAGCATATCATTGCCAAGCGCAAATGCTCCGGTAAGCCCCGTTTCTTCATCTACCGTAAAAAGGCATTCTAATTGTGGGTGTTTTACATCTTCCGATGCCAGCACAGCCAGCATCATAGCCATTCCTATGCCATTGTCGCCACCCAGCGTAGTGCCTTTGGCTTTTATCCAGTCGCCATCAATGTAATATTGAATCGCCTCATTGTCAAAGTCAAACTTAACGTCGCTGTTCTTCTCGCACACCATATCCATGTGTGCCTGAAGTATTGTTGTTTTGCGCTTTTCATACCCGGGGCTTGCAGGTTTGCTTATTACTATATTGCCGGCAGCATCGGTTTTACAAGCCAGCTGGTGGCTTTGGGCAAAAGCCTGAAGGTAAGTAATCACCTTTTCTTCCTTCTTCGAAGGGCGTGGTATTTGTGTAATTTCGTGGAAAAAATTCCACAATATCTGTGGTTCGAGGGTTTTCATTGTTATTATTGTTTAATAAAAAAATGTCGACAAAGATACTAAAAGAGTGTGTCATTTGGTAAGATATTGAATAAAAATGTTTTTTAGTATTCAGGAATCTGATTTTGCTCTGTATTAAAGAGTTAAAAGTGACTTGTGTATAAAATGAGTTTAACCCTGAATTTATTAAGCCCAATATAAGCATTTGCAACTCCATTTCAGGCACGATTTGTGTTATTATTTCACTTAAAAAGATTGCCTTCGAAAAAGGATTAATACTCGCTTTTTTCAATGAAAAATCAATCGATTTCACTTATCATAATCTAAAAGTTCGTGCGTATGAAAAAAACATATTTATTGGCAGGTATCATCATAGCATTTGCAGTATTCAATGCAAATTATGTTTTTTCGGCGTCTACACGAAGTCTGAAAGAGCATAAGGTGAAGAAAATCAGTTTAAGAGTGGATACTTTGCTTATGTTGCAGGGAAGTCGTCATGGAATGGGGCTGGTGGTTATTACCGAAGACAATGAAGTGTTGCGAACCACCGGAATACTTAAAGGCAAGCTACGTTGGCGAAACTTTGTAGTGGAGGCCGACGGGGCTACTGTAAGTGGCGACGAAATACGAATACTGAAAACTGATAGTGCCGGCTATATGCCTTGTATCCCGCTCAGGTTTTATTCGGTCTACGAACCCGACAAAGTATTTACTGATACCATAAGGCTTAATTACGAAACCGGTATCGAGCTTTTTACATCGGGAAAATACTTGGGCGTGCCGGGGGTATCTGTCGATTTTGGTATGCGTGTATTTTATGATAATGGAACTGTGAAAACTTATAAAAACGCAGCTAAAGTCAATAATTTCAGCGACGATTATGAGGTGCTGTTACGAGCTGCCCGTTACAAAAAAGGCGAATTTATAGTAAACGACGACCCCATTGATATTCCGGAGCACAAATCGGGAGTGCTGGTTCAGCTTCGCCGCAACCCTGAAGTTTACGATATTCTTGAAATTACACTCGATTATAAAGGCAACTATAAGTATTATGCCAGCGGGGGATTTGGTTTTAGCGGCACTTCGGGCAGTAGTGGTGCATCGGGCGGCGAAAGTCAGTCGGGCTACTGCGGTCAGGATGGAGCTCCGGGCGAACATGGTGATGATGGTCACGACTTAGATGTGTATCTGGACGCATACCACGACAGCATTCTGAACCGTACCATGGTAAAAGCATATGTAGGCGACCTGCGTACCAACCAAGCCAAACGATACCTGATTAATCCTGAGGGTGGCCGGTTGAGTATTTCGGCACATGGTGGCTCGGGCGGTTCGGGCGGTAGCGGAGGTTCAGGTGGCAATGGCGGCTCAGGCAAAGTGGGCGAGTATTATACGGAGCTAATCAAGGAAATTGTAATCACAAAAGATACTGCAGGGCGCGAAATCCGGAACGAAATAACCAAAACAATTACGCGCCAGCGGCCTGGTGGCGATGGTGGCGATGGTGGCAACGGCGGTTGGGGTGGCCCGGGTGGCTCGGGTGGTAATGGCGGATATGTTATTGTTTATTTTACAGCAGCAGCTCAGCCTTATCTTAAATTGCTGAATATAAGTACATGGGGCGGCGATGGCGGTAGTGGCGGTAGCGGTGGTAGTGGCGGCTCCGGGGGGATAGGTGGTAGCGGAAATCCTTCGGGGAAAAACGGGCGCAGTGGTCGCCATGGTCTTGATGGCCCGCGCGGATATTCGGGAAATTCGGGTCCAGTGGAGTATAAACCATCTAATCAGACTGCCTGGTAATGTCGTTTTTTTATATCACAGCAATGACATTGCGCTGAAACTTAGTAGTCATATCAACCATGTATTTTTGTCGCGATTTTCGATTTTTTGACCATTTTGTTTATAATCATTAATAGTGCTGAAAGAGATTTGTCGGGAGATAGATCTCTTTTTTTGTTGCTGCGAAATAGCATGAAGGCACTGATATTATAGACAGTTTCAATGTCCTTATTGCTTTTTTAAATAGAACATCTTCCCGTTTTTTGATGTTTAGAAGTTACAAATAATTCATTACACAAAAACCATTTTAAAAACATATTGATCATGAAATACGAATTGCCAGTATTGCCTTACGAAACAGGCGCTCTTGAACCAGTAATAGGTAAACAAACTATTGAATTGCATTACGGTAAGCACTTGCAGACTTACATTACAAACCTGAATAACCTGATAGCCGGAACAAAGTTTGAAGATGCCGACCTGGTTACCATTGTGAAGGAAAGTGATGGCCCGCTGTTTAATAATGCCGGTCAAACGTTGAATCATAATATCTATTTTCTTTCGTTTTCGCCCAATGGCGGTGGCGAACCTTCGGGTAAGCTGGCCGAAGCAATTAAAAGTGAATTTGGCGACTTTGAGAATTTCAAGAAAGAATTTAATGCAGCTGCGGTTTCGTTGTTTGGCTCAGGCTGGGCGTGGCTTGCCAAAGATGCATCGGGTAAATTGTCCATTGTAAAAGAACCTAACGGTGGCAATCCTGTAACTAAAGGACTTACTCCGCTGCTTGGCTTCGATGTTTGGGAACATGCTTATTATCTTGATTATCAAAACAGACGTGCCGATCACGTAAGTGCTTTGTGGGATATTATCGACTGGAAAGCTGTTGAAAGCAGATACTAAATTGCAGGTAAAGAAAATTTTTGTGAGTTTATAGTTGTTGCCGGCTCTTACATTCGTGTTTGAGCCGGTATTTTTTTTGCATATCAATGATAATCGGGTTCGAAAAAAGCCGGTTTCCCGAATCTATAAATATTTTAACTAAGTACATAGCAAAAAAAGAATAGAAACGCGGATATAGCGGATATGGCGGATTTAGCTGATATACACTGATTTATTGTAGTGGCAAAACGGATTTTAAGTCTGATTTATTTACTACGTAAATGGCGGATTAGTGTTCACAGCTGAAAATCAGCCGACTTCACTTGTGAAGTCAAAATCTGTCATGTAATCCGTATTAGGAAAACTTTTGAGTTTACAGCGAAAATCTGTTTAATCCGCTATATCCGCGTTTCTATTCATGAATCACTATTCACATCCATTAGCTATAGGCAAAATAGAATTTTTGTCATGTACTAAAAATGTTTTAATTCTTTAGGCAGACAAATTTTTATGTAAAACAAAATAAAATACTAACTTTGCACATGACTAAATTAATGGTTTTATTTACAAACTTTTCTTTCTGAAAAATAGGTCGTTCATAAATGGAATTATACGGTTTTGAATTTTCGGAGATCGAACTGATTTTCATAGGTTTATTCCTGCTGGCTTTTGTATATCAGCTGTGGTTTTATGCTAAAAATATTTATGCTGTAAAAAGGCAGGCGAAGAGGATTAAAAAGAACAAAGTGAGCTTTCAAACGGCTCAGTTGCCTGTGAGCGTTGTAGTTTGTGCCAAAGACGAAGTTGATAATCTGCGCAGATTCCTTCCCTTTATTTTAAATCAGGAATATCCCGATTTTGAGGTAATTGTAGTGAACGATGGTTCGACCGACGAAACCGAACACCTGCTCAACGAGCTAAAAAAAGAACACGCAAACCTGCATAGTACTTTTGTACCCGTAGGAGCTACCAATTTGAGTACTAAAAAACTGGCACTTACCTTGGGAATTAAAGCAGCCAAGAACGACTGGGTGCTTTTTACCGATGCCGATTGTATGCCCGAAGACAAGCACTGGATTGCCCGCATGGCTCGCAATTTTACGCAGGGAACAGAATTTGTTCTTGGTTATGGAGCATATTTTCGGAAAAGAGGCTTCTTGAATAAGTTAATCACATACGATACCCTTTTTATAGCGCTTCAGTATATGGGATTTGCTTTACGGGGCAAGCCTTACATGGGCGTGGGGCGTAATATAGCTTACCGAAAAGACGTGTTTTTACGAAATAATGGTTTTGCACGTACTTTGCACTTGCGCTCGGGCGACGACGATTTGCTGGTGAACCGCCTGGCGAAGAAATTCAATACACGGGTTGAAGTTGCTGCCGATAGCATAACCTGGTCCGAACCTCATACTCGTTATATCGACTGGTATTACCAGAAGGAGAGACACTTGTCGGTGTCGTCTTTTTACTCAGGGGTAAGTAAATATCGTCTGGCTATAGAGCCGGTATTCAGAGCTTTGTTTTATCTCTCTTTTATCGGAGCTCTTGTTTTTGGTAATATGATAACAATGATTGTTGCTGGTGCTTTGTTTCTTGCCAGATTTATTACGCAGCTTTCTGTCGTTAATGCATCTTCAAAACATTTCGGAGGAAGCAGATACTTTATTTCCGTTATGTTTTTTGATATTCTCCTCCCGTTAATCAGTCTTTATATCATGACATTCGGAAGAATGGGTTCCAAAGCTAAATACATTTACTGGAAGTAACGCCCGGAATTAATCATTTCTTAGAGCTCTCTTTGCTGGTGCGTTTGATCTCTGGTAGCTGTCTGCTCAGGTATATTGCATAGGTATAGCCGATATAAGTAGATGTTAATGTAAAGTTAAATAGACAAAATCAGATGAACTTCGCTGAATCTGACTTTGTTATTTTAGCAAATAGAATTTTAAAATAATAAAACTGCCAATACGGGTTCCCTCTCTCAATTAAATCAATTATAAATTATGGCTAAAAAACGCAAACAAAAAAATACCGGTGGTAGTACTAAAATACGAAAATCGGAACTAATCAGGAATATTGTTAATGTATTTAACGAGAATACTGAAAAAACATTTGACTACAAGCAAATAGCTAATTTGCTCAATATAAAATCGGAATCGCAGCGCGTATTTATCAATCAATTGATGTACGAACTGCTCGATGAAGATTTTCTGGTGGAAATATCACGTGGCAAATTCAAGGTAAATTCACGGGGTGGATATATTACGGGAGTTATTGACCGTCAGGGAGTGAAAACCTACCTGATACCCGATGATGGTGGCGAACCCGTTTTTATTCCAGAGCGTAAAACCAATCACGCCCTGCTCAACGACAAGGTAAAGGTGTTCCTCTATGCCCGACGCAAAGGCTTAAGTCCTGAGGGCGAAGTGGTGGAGATTATCAAACGGGCTAAAGATACTTTTGTGGGTATACTGGAAGTGTCGGAAAATTTCGCATTTCTGCTGTCGGATAATCGGGTGATGACCAATGATATTTTTATCCCGAAAAGCAAACTGAAAGGAGCGCGAAACGGACAAAAAGTTGTGGTGCGCTTGCTCGAATGGGAGCCAAACCTGAAAAATCCCGTAGGTGAGGTGATTGATGTGTTGGGCGACAAGGGTGATAATACGGCCGAGATGCATGCCATTTTAGCTGAGTTTGGCTTGCCTTACAAATATCCCGAAGAAGTAGAGCGGGCTGCCGACCTTATTGATGCTGGCATTACTCCCGACGAAGTGGCAAAACGGATAGATATGCGCAGCATTACTACTTTTACCGTTGACCCGCGCGATGCCAAAGACTTCGATGATGCTTTGTCGTTGCGTAAATTACCTAACGGACTGTGGGAGGTAGGTGTGCATATTGCAGATGTAACGCACTATGTGCGCCCCGGAAGCATTATCGAAAAAGAAGCCGAAAGCAGGGCTACATCGGTGTATCTGGTCGACCGCACCATTCCTATGTTGCCTGAACATCTGTCTAATGGAATATGTTCATTGCGTCCCAACGAAGATAAACTGACCTACTCTGTTATTTTTCAGATGAATGACAATGCTGAAGTAAAGCATTACGAGATTGCCAAAACGGTTATCCGTAGCGACCGCCGGTTTACTTATGAGGAAGCTCAGCAGGTAATTGAAACCGGTGAGGGCGATTTTAAGCAGGAAATACTTACGCTTGACAGGCTGGCTAAAGTTCTGCGTAACAATCGTTTTGCAAGTGGAGCTATTGCTTTCGACAGGGTTGAAGTTCGTTTTGAAATTGATGATAAAGGTAAGCCTACCTCGGTTTACTTTAAAGAGCAAAAGGATGCTAATAAAATGATAGAGGAATTTATGTTGCTGGCCAACCGCACTACTGCTACTCATATTGGCAAGCCGGGTAAAGGGCTTAAGGCTAAAACATTTGTATATCGTATCCACGATGTACCTAACCCGGATAAATTGCAAAATTTCTCCGTATTTATCAAGCGGTTTGGCTATAACCTGAAAACTACAGGTAAAAATACGGCTGTTTCCAGCGCTATCAACCATTTACTGGACGAAGTACAGGGCAAAAAAGAGCAAAACCTGATTGAAACACTGGCTATCCGGTCTATGGCTAAGGCGGCTTATTCTACCGAAAATCTCGGACATTACGGGTTGGCATTCGATTATTACACGCATTTTACATCGCCCATACGCCGCTATCCCGATATGATGGTGCACCGCTTACTCGAACGCTATCTCACCGGAGGGCGAAGCGTTAACCAGCAGGAGTACGAAGAGCTTTGTCAGCATAGTTCAGATATGGAGCAACTGGCGGCCAATGCCGAGCGGGCATCCATTAAATACAAGCAAGTGGAATTTATGTCGGCATATCTGGGTTATACCTTCGATGGTGTTATATCGGGCGTTACCGAGTGGGGAATTTATGTGGAACTAACGGCCAATAAGTGCGAAGGAATGATTCCAATCCGGGATTTGGATGACGATTATTATACCTTTGATGATAAAAATTATTGCCTTGTAGGACGCAGATATCATAAACGATACCAATTAGGTGACGAATTAACAGTCAAAGTGGCTAAAGCCAATCTCGATAAAAAGCAACTTGATTTTGTTATAGCCTGATGTTTTTTGTAAATGGCTGTTTGTTAGATACAAATAAATGATGTTTGTAAATAATAGGAATTTTTCCCGTTTTTCCTTTGCAGATATGGAAAATACCCTTATCTTTGCACTCGCAAAACATAAAACGGCTTCGTAGCTCAACTGTATAGAGCATCTGACTACGGATCAGAAGGTTACAGGTTAGAATCCTGTCGAGGTCACCATGAAAAACTCCGATGAATAAATTTTCACCGGAGTTTTTTGTTTTTACATGTTAGAATGAAATTGATATTTTAGATATTTTGTGCATTAAAACAATCATAAAAAAAATCGCATGAAACGAGCATGAGTGCAGAGCTAAGCCAGGAGGCTGTTCCGAAAGCTGTAAGAATGACCATGCGGGTTTTGTACGAAAATTAAAAAAAGAATTTATGAAACAGATACTACTTTGCATCTTTGTTAGCCTCTTAACTATGGTTGAGGCTCAAAAAAAACCATTAGATCACTCGGTGTACGATAGTTGGAAACAAATAGGCAATCTTTATGTTTCGGACAAAGGAAATATAGTTTCTTTTGAAGTTCAGCCTCAGGAGGGCGACGGAAAGCTTGTGCTGAAGAAAATAAAGTCCGGTGTCGAAATCTCAATAGACAGGGGATATAGCGCTACAATTACACCTGATGAAGCTTATGCTGTATGTTTGATTAAACCGTTTTTTAAAGATACACGCAAGGCCAAAATAAAAAAAGCTAAGCCTGAGAATATGCCTAAGGACTCAATTGCTGTTGTATCGCTTAAAACCGGCAAAATTGTCAGGTATCCCGGTGTTGTTTCTTATCTGATGGGCGATGAAAGTTCGGCAACGATGGCTTTTTTGAGCTCTGATACTTCGCTCGTATCAAAAGCCGACCGCAAACGCAAGGAGATAGGAAAGCCGCTTATTGTTTATCATTTTGCTACTCAAAAAAAAGATACTATCCGTTATGTTGATCAGTATGCTTTTGATAAAAGCGGAAAGTCTTTGGTTGTTACAATAAAAGATACTACCAAACAATCATCTGCCGTGCTATTTGATGTCGTTGGTTCAAAGTCAATAAAAATTATTCAGAAAAAAGCCTTTATTTCATTGCCCGAATTTGACGATACAGGTAAAAAATTACTTTTTCTGACTTCGACGGATACCGTATCTTCAGGCACTAAAAGATGTGAGTTGCGTTTGTTCCACAGTGGGTTGGATAGTGCAAAAGTGCTTATAAGCAAAGATTATAAAGCCAATTTGCCCGAAGGCTGGGCGCTGAACGAAAATAGCCGCCCCGGCTTTAGTAAAAATGGCAGCCGTATATTTGTAGGGATAGCTCCTGTACAGGCGCCCAAAGATACTACTTTAGTTTCGTTTGAAACCGCCGGACTTGATCTGTGGAATTATGCCGATTTGCAACTTCCTCCTGTACAACTGAAAAATCTGAAAACCGATTTGAAAAGAACTTGTCTTGCTTCGTACAATGATAAGTCGGGGGAGCTGATTCCCTTAACCAGCTCTTTTTTTGATTTCGTAAGAACGATGGATGAGGGTAATTCTGCTCAGGTGCTTTCTGTGGATAATACGAATAGTACTATATCTACGCAATGGGATGCTCAAAATTCCAAAGAACTATCGTTGGTGTCGGTAACTGATGGTAAACGCACTCCCGTTGCAACAGGACGCTTCTCGTCCATAAGTGCTTCGCCCGATGGGAAATTCTTGTTTTGGTTTAATTTGTCCGATAGTCAATGGTATTTATATGATATTTACAGCGCTGCAACTCGCTGTTTGACTAAAGATCTGGGAGTGAATTTTTGGGATGAAGAAAATGATGAGCCGCAACTACCCGAACCTTATGGGGTTGCCGGATTTACAAAAGGTGATAAGGCAATTCTTATTTATGATCGTTATGATATTTGGTCGCTCCCAACTGATGGGGGTAAGCCTGTTAATGTCACTGGCGGTGAGGGTAGATCTACAACCCGGGTTTATCGCTACATTAGTTTGAAAGAACGCAGAGGCCCTCGGGCTGCGCAGCCCGGACTTGAGGATAAGGAGTTGATAGACGTAACTGAACCTCTGTTGTTGAGTGTTTTTGATAAAACAACAAAAAAACAGGGCTATGCTCGTTTATCACTTAAAAATACCAGGCAGTTTAAGCCTGCTTTGAATATACTCGACGGATTTACATTTGCTTTATTGAAAAAAGCCAAAGAAGCCAATGTATTTGCTTATTCAAAGGCAAACTTCCAAACTTCGCCCGATGTGTATGTTACTTCGGATGACTGGAAAAACGAACAGCGCTTGTCGGATATCAATCCGCAGATGAAAGACTATAGTTGGGGTACAGCTGAACTTGTAAAATGGACTGCTTATGATGGAACATTGCTTGAAGGACTACTATATAAGCCCGAAGGATTTGACCCGAACAAAAAATATCCTGTAATGATTTATTTTTACGAACGTAACTCTGATAAGCTTTACTCACACTATGCTCCATCGCCAAGTCGTTCCATTATAAATATATCTTTTTATTGTAGTCGTGGATATTTGGTTTTTGTACCCGACATTGTATATAAAACCGGTTTTCCCGGCGAGAGTGCTTACAATTGTATAGTATCCGGAGCCGAGAGCTTGGCTCGCAATGCCTGGGTGGATAAAGAAAATATGGCCATTCAGGGACAAAGTTGGGGTGGATATCAGGTGGCGTATCTGGTAACACGCACCAATATGTTTAAGGCTGCAGGGGCGGGTGCACCGGTGGCCAACATGACGAGCGCTTACGGAGGCATACGCTGGGGAACAGGTATCAGCAGACAGTTTCAGTATGAGCATACTCAGAGCCGTATTGGACAAACGCTATGGGAAGCACCCGAATTGTATATTGCCAATTCGCCGCTTTTCAAAGCAGATAAAGTAGAAACGCCGCTACTTATGATGCATAACGATGCCGACGGAGCTGTTCCCTGGTATCAGGGAATTGAATATTTTATGGCGCTACGTCGTTTAGGGAAGAAGGTGTGGATGCTGCAATACAACGATGAAGACCACAACCTTACCGAACGGCGCAACATGAAAGACCTCACAATACGACTACAGCAATACTTCGATTACTATTTGAAAGCTGAGCCTATGCCGGCCTGGATGAAAAATGGAATACCTGCTTCCCGCAAGGGGCAGTATTTCGGATTAGAAAATGCCGAATAAAAAGCAGTAAAAAACTTCTTCTGAGTATCACATTGTATAAGCATATCTGTATTTGTTATAGATATGCTTTTTTTATGCCAGATAACTAATTTTTTGTCAAACTTAAGCAATTTGTCTAAATAGATGTTTGATTTTTTATCCGATGTTAATACAAAGTAAATAATAATATGGTTTTTTTATTAAATGAAACATTTATAGCAAGAAATGTTTTTTATTATTAAAACTTATGATGTGAATTTGTGTTGACTAAAATAAATGTCAGATAAACAGCTATTTATCTAACAAAATAAAAGCATTAAATTATGTAAAAATGACGAATTTATGTTAGAAAGCTGTTTTTGGCGAAAAAAAAATGAATAATATTTCGTTTTACGAGCAAAAAGCTCTTGTTTTTTTGTTTTTATTACTATATATTTGCAAGCTTAACAAAGATTACGTGTTGAAAATGTAAAAAAATGAAGATTATTAAACAAAATGTAAAATTTATGAGAAAACTTACGTTCTTATTGACTTGCCTCTTTATGGTAAGTTTGGGCTTGGTTAATGCTCAGTCAAAATCCATTTCCGGGAAAGTAATCTCGGCAGAGGATGGGCAACCGATTATTGGCGCAACAGTAATGGTAAAAGGAACTACCACAGGCACAATTACAGGTGTGTCTGGAGAATTTTCCGTTGCAGTGCCAACAAACAAAAATATTCTGGTAATTTCTTTTATCGGAATGGAAACTTTAGAAGTTGAAGCTAAAGCAGGAATGGTTGTGCAGCTTAAAACCTTTTCATCGGAATTAGATGAAATTGTTGTAACCGCTTATGGTTCTTCTAAAAAACCTTCATTTACAGGGTCGGCTGCTATGATTGACAAGAAAAAATTAAGTAATCGTAATGTGTCAAATGTTACAAAGGCTCTTGATGGGCAGGTAACAGGCGTTATGACTACTTCTGGTGGTGGACAGCCTGGTGATGGTGCTTCAATCCGTGTGCGCGGTTATGCTTCTATTAATGCATCTGCTTCACCTCTTTATGTAGTAGACGGAATTCCTTTTGATGGCTCTTTAAGTTCAATTAATCCAAATGACATTGAAAGTGTGAGCGTTCTAAAAGATGCATCTGCTGGAGCTCTTTATGGTGCTCGTGGTGCTAACGGAGTAGTAATTATAACTACAAAAAAAGGTGCTTACAGTCAAGGAACTGTCGACCTTAAAGTTACTCATGGTTGGTCAACCCGTGCGATTAAACCGTATAAGATGGTAAATCAGAAAGAATTTGCCCAACTTACTTATGAAGCTTTACGTAATGGCTATGTTTTCAATAATGGCTATTCGTGGGATGCTGCTGGTGCACAAGCACGTGCGGAAATTGGAACTACTCTTGGAGGTGAAATTTATAACCCTTTTAAGAATTATACATGGTCTACCTTGATTGACCCATCAACTGAGCAGGTACAAGCTGATGCTACTTCTGCATGGAACGAAGATTGGATGAAGGCAGTTACAAACAATAATGCACCTCGTTCTGAATACCAGTTATCTTTTTCTGGAGGTAAAGATAAAACAACATACTTGCTTTCGTTAGGTTATTTAAACGAAGAAGGGGTTTTGAAAAATACAAATTTTGAGCGTTTCAGTGTTCGTAGTAATATTGATCATCAAGTTAAGGACTGGTTGAAAGCTTCGTTGAATACTTCAGCTTCAACAAGTAAACAAAACTTCTCCATGTATGATGGAACCAGTAATGCTAACGTTTGGTATTCTGCACAATTTATGGCTCCAATTTATCCGGTGTATAAGAAAGACGCTACTGGAGCTAATGTATTAGATAGCCAAGGGGAAAAACAACTCGATTATGGTATAACAAGACCAAAACTTAGTAACTTCAGTTCAATCGGAACCCTTTATGACGATAAGTCTGATGTAAAAAATGATAATGTTAGTACGCGTACAGCTATTACATTAGGTTCTGATGATTCAAAATACGGTATTTTTCAAGGATTGAAATTTAATGTTAATCTTGGTGTGGATTATCGAGCACAAAGTATCATGTATTATTATAATATGTATCATGGTAATTTTGCCAGTAAAGGTGGGGTAATCGAAAAAAGATCTACTCGCTTAATGAGCTATACTTTCAATCAATTATTAACATATAATCGTACTTTTGGCGATCATACATTTGATGTATTAGCCGGACACGAATCTTATGCTCGTCAATATAACTTTTTGTCTGGACAGAAAAGTGGACTTGTAGAAGGGATATATGAATTGGCTCCTGCCACAACAGTTGATGATGCTGATTCATATCAAACTGATTACAAAATTGAATCATATCTTGGACGTGTAAACTATAATTATAAGGAAAAATACTATATTGACGGAAGTATACGTAGAGATGCTTCTTCACGTTTTTATAAAGATAATCGTTGGGGTACCTTTTGGTCGGTAGGCGGAAACTGGCAGGTAACAAAAGAAGATTTCATGTCTGGAGTTGATTGGGTAAATCTTTTGGCTATTAGAGCAAGTTATGGTGTTCAGGGAAATGATGATATTCTTACTTCAAGTGGTAGCTCTGATTATTACTTATGGCAAAGTTTCTATAGCTTGACATGGCCTAATGCAGGACTTGGAGGAGCTGTAGTATCATCGTTAGAAAACAAAAATATTACATGGGAAAAGAATGGTAATTTTAATGTTGGTTTTGAATCGAAATTGTTCAACAAACGTTTGTCTGTAGAACTGGAGTATTTTAATCGTAAAACATCTGACTTACTTTTGTCTTACCCAATGGCTTTATCAACAGGTTTTAGTGGTTATAATGCTAATGTTGGTGATATTGTTAATAAAGGTATTGAGTTTAGTGTTGGAGGGGATATATTTAAAACCAAAGACTTTACCTGGAATACAACAGTAATGGGTGGTTTTGTTAAAAACAAGGTTTTAAAATTGACCGCAGAAAGTAATCAGATTGTATCTGGTGTGCGTGTAATTGAAGTTGGAAAAGAACTCAATACATATTATATGTCAAAATCTGCCGGTGTTGATCCAGCTACAGGAGCTCAGTTATATTGGGTTTACGATAAAGATGCTTCTGGCAATAAAATCTCAGATGATTATATTTCCAGCGATTATTCAAAAGCCGCTAATTCTAAGTACTATTTAGGAAGTCGTATCCCTAAATTATATGGTAATATTAATATGGATTTCAAGTATAAAGGATTTGATCTATCAGTTGTAACATCGTATTCAATTGGAGGTAAAATTTATGAAAGTCTGTACCGTGGTGCTATGGAAATTGCATATACTGGCGATACCTGGAGCAAAAACGTACTACGTCGTTGGCAAAAACCGGGTGATATTACTGATGTACCCCGAGTAGAATTTGGTGGTAAATATACTGTAAATGATCGTTATCTTATTGATGCATCGTATCTTTCAATTCGTAATATTACCTTAGGTTATAGCGTGTCTTCCAAACTATTAAATAAGGCAAAGATTGAAAATCTGCGTGTGTTTATGTCTGGTGATAACTTGTATTTGTTCTCACATTTGGATGGTATGGATCCTCAGTATAACTTTTCAGGAGGAACAGATTATGATTATTCTCCGAGTCGGGTGATATCTTTGGGTCTTAATCTCAGATTCTAAGAAGTATTTATAATAATAAAAGGAATAAAAATGAAAAAAATATTTGCATATATATTAGTGCTGGTAGCATTCTTAACTACCAGTTGTGAGGATAAGTTCCTGGAAACAGTACCTACCACGCAGGCTTCGGGAGAAAGCATGTTTAGTTCAGCAACTGCGGCTTTGGTACCTTTGAACGGTATTTATCGCATGATGTACACACAGGGTTGGTCAACTACGGCTAACGTTCAACAATGTGATGGTATTACGGCATGGACGCTTATGGCTGATGTTATGGGTGAAGATATGGTAATGAAAGCTCAAGGAAGTGGGTGGTATTGGTATGATTGTATCTATAATGTGAAGTCGCGATATACTTCTAGTGCATGGCGTTCTTATGATGTTTGGAATGGCTATTATCGACTTATTGCTAATGCAAATTACATTATTGCTGCTAAGGATAAAATGACTGGACTTCCTGAAGATATTAACTACGTTGTTGGACAGGCTTATGCTATCCGCGCCTATAGTTATCATTATCTGGCCATGACTTTTGCACGTACATATAAAGGTCACGAAAATGAACCGGGTTTACCTCTGTATACTGAACCTACAAGTGCTGGTACTGAAGGTCAACCTCGTGCTACGCTTTCTAAAACTTATGAATTAATTCGTAGTGATATAGATAAAGCTGTAGAGTTATTACAAAATGCACCAACTCAAAAGCATAAAACTCATATTGATTATTATGTAGCTAATGGTATTAAAGCTCGTATATGCTTAGTTACCAATGAGTGGCAGGCTGCAGCTGATGCTGCTCATATTGCTCGCTCTAATTACACTTTAGGTGAAGGTGCCGATTTGACAAGTGGAATGAATGATCGTACTCTGTCTAATGTAATGTGGGGTGCAGAAATTATTGAAACACAAACACCCGGTTGGGGACCATTTTTGTATCATATGGACGCATTATCAATGCTTCCTGGTACCCAAAACTATGGATATAGAGCTCCAAAATGTATCAATTCCTTGCTTTATGCAAAGATGAGTTCTAACGATGTGCGCAGGCAATGGTGGAATCCTAATCAGACAAGTAATCCAGCTGCTCCGTATCTGCAGGTTAAGTTTAGATTTTCTGATCCGGTTAAAGGGTTGGGAGATAAGTTGTGGATGCGTGTAGAAGAAATGTATCTCACAGAAGCTGAAGCGCTTTGTCATATAGCAGGTAAAGAAGCTGATGCACGTAACTTACTTAAAGAATATATGGTAACTCGTGATCCTGGTTATAATACAACAAAAACTGGTACTGAACTTGGCGCTCTTACTACTGATGAAACAGGTTCTTTGCTTGAGGAAATTTTAATTCAACGTCGTATTGAATTGTGGGGAGAAGTTGGACGTATCTATGATATTAAACGTTTGAAACAAGGATTTAAGCGTACAACGGCTATGGGATGGCCTTCGTCTGCGCTAATTTCAGGTGTTAATACTCAAAATCCAGAAAGTTACGCATGGGTACTTACTATTCCGCAAACTGAATTTGACGGAAACAAGAGTATGACTTTCGAAGTTGACCAAAATCCACTTGGAGATCAAAAATAAGCTCTGGCTAAATCATTAAAATACAAAAATTTATGAGAAGTAATTTATATAAAATAGTATATGGTTTGCTTTTAATAGCATTCGTATCATCTTGTGATAAAGAAAATATTGGCGAAATTTATACTCCAGGTTCTGATGAGCCGGTAGGGCTAAGTTTGTTGTGGTCGACCGGAACATTGAAGTATACACCTGACGTTACTGAAGCAACAATTCCTGTAGTGCGAACTAATACTAATGGGGAATTGACTGTGCCTTTGACGCTTACTTACAATAATGCTGTGTTTAGTATACCAACAAGCGTAACATTTGCTGATGGGGAAGAACAGGCTTTAGTTAAGTTTTCGTTGGCAAATGCAGAATTATCAAAATCATACACGGTCACTGTTGATTTAAATGTTGATTCAACTAAACTTGTAAAGTACGGAACTTATACAACTTTGGTGAATTCTGTACAAACAACAAAGAAAATGGCATATGGTGTTAAGAAAGCAACTGTAACAGTTTTAAAGGATTATAGCTGGGAAAGTCTTGGAGAAAGTAAACTTAATTCAACTTGGTTTGTTAAGACGGGGCTTGCTGTGCAAATGCAGAAAGCAAAAGATTATGATGTGTACAGGGCTGTAAATCCTTATGGGACAGGCTATAATATGGTAATAACAGTAAATGGTACTACTGCTACCGTTGCACGTCAACAAGTTGGACTTGAAAGTGCTGTAGCTCCTCTGTTTGCTCAAGGTACAGGTACTTTTATTAATAAAGTATTTACGCTTTCACTGGATTTTAGGATGTATTATCCAACAATCAATGATTTGTATTATGAGGAACTTGGTGATGAAGAAGTTTTCACCCTTCCTTAAATAATTGTAAGGACTTGTTTTAAGACAAATCTTTTTAATTGTATTACTACCCGAAAAGAGCGATTTCTTTTCGGGTATTTTTTTATTGTGATTTTCAGCTTATTTAAAAAATATTCATATAATTACACTTGTTTTGAAGTACACAAAATTATATCTTATAGTTAAAGTGTTATTACAAAGATGTTTTTTGTTATTTTCACAGTTAGTTTTATATATTTTGTTGATTTTTTCATATTTTTGTACGTATCTTTTTAATATAAAATATAGGAATTATAATATTATTAATAATCAAATTTTTAATTAAATGAAAAGAGTTTTTATTGTTTGTATGCTAATGTTCGTAGTGGTTTCAAGTTTTGCCACAGATAGTTTTAAACGTTTACAATTAGATAACGGGCTGACTGTTTATCTTTGGGAAGATAAAAATCAACCTGATGTTACGGGACGAGTTGTGGTAAGAGCCGGCTCTATTGATGAGCCCAAGGACTATACCGGATTAGCTCATTATCTTGAGCATGTGTTGTTTAAAGGTACAGAAAAAATCGGTGCTTTAAACTGGGAAAAGGAAAAACCGCATTACGACAACATAGTAAAGATGTATGATGAGTTGGCTATTACAACAGACCCTGTGAAACGCGACACCTTGACCCAGCAGATCAACAGGGAGTCGTTGGCTGCAGCCAAATACACTAAAACAAGCGAGTTCTCAAATCTTATCGAAGGCGTAATAGGAGGTAACGGACTGAATGCCGGTACAAGCTACGATATGACCGTTTTTTTCAATAAATTCCCTGCTTTTCAGATGGAAAAATGGCTCGATGTAAGTTCTGAAAGGTTTATAAATCCGGTATTTCGTTCTTTTCAGGCAGAACTTGAGAATGTTTTTGAAGAGTATAATATGTTTCAGGATAGAAGAGACAGGCAGTCAAATAATTTCATTTTTTCTTCTGTATATAATAATGCTCCTTATGGAAGGGATATTATTGGAACAGCAGATCATCTGAAAAATCCTCGCTTAAGTAAACTGATTGAATTTTATAATACGTGGTATGTGCCTTCAAATATGGCATTGATTATAGTGGGTAACTTTGATTCTGACAAGGTAATACCGCTTGTAAAGGAGAAATTTGGAAGATTAAAAGCAAAGGCTGTGCCCGATCGGCAAGCATGCCAACCGGCGGATTTTTCGAAAAATCCTGTATATAAAGCTAAAATTTCCTACTATCCGCAAGTTGTATGGGGTTTTCAGGGTGTGAAAAAGGGGCATCCGGATGAATTATTGCTGGATGTTTGTTCTCAATTACTGTCAAACTCGGCCAAAACCGGTTTGCTTGATAAATTGTCCTTAAATGGTGATATATCTTCAGCATCTGTATATAATGATGCCAGACGTGAAGATGGACGCGTATTAGTTATGTCGATACCTTATTACGACATTAATCAGCGCCTGTACGAATCAGATAAAGCTACTGAAAAAATTGTGTTCAGTGAGATTGAAAAATTGCGCAAAGGTGAGATAGAGGAATGGAGTTTAAAAGCGGCTAAGGATGCGATGTTGAGGCAGTATGAGCTTATGTTCGAAGATCCTGATGATAAAACAGAATTACTTACTGAACTATTTGTTTATAATTTGAAAGAAGATTACCTTTCGGATTATAAAAACAGGTTGTCTAATATAACCATGGATGATGTTAAGCGTGTTGCTGCGAAGTACTTTGGTGGTAATAGAGTTACGGTCTCTATAGAACAGGGTGAACCGAAAAAAAATAAACTTAAAAAACCTGAGATTAAACCGATTGACCAGCCTGCAGGAGAATCTTCTGAATATGCAAAGCAGTTGAGAAACATTCCGTTAGGTAACCAGCCTGAGACCTACAATGATCTTTCATCTACTCAAAATAGTAGTTTGTACGACGGAATTAGACTTCATTATACTCCAAATCCGCAAAACGATATATTTTCAATGGTCATTAGATATGGAGTTGGTGTTGAAAAAATGCCAAAGTTGAAATATGCAGCACCACTGATGAATTATGCCGGTATTATGCCATCGAGCGATGCTAAAGAAGTTAGGAAGCAGTACAGCCAACTGGGTGCTCAAAGCTCTTTTTCAGTTACCGACGACTATTTGTACGTGCGGGTATTTGGCAAAGAAGAGAATCTGGCTGAAGTGTGTAAAATGATTAGCCGTCAGATTTTACTTCCTAAGCTTGAAAACAAGCAGCTTGATCAGGTGAAAGGGAATGAGTTGCAGGCACGTTATTCGATCGAGAAATCCGACGCATCCACTCTTGCTAATGCGATGATGGAATATGCGCTTTATAAAGATAAGTCGGCTTATATTGATCGCTTGAGCGACGAAAAGGTGTATGGACTCCAAATTTCCGAATTAACAGGTGAGATTATTCGGGCAACTAACTACGAAGCTGACATTTTTTATGTTGGAAGAAAACCTCTGACTGAAGTTGAAAAGACACTTAAGGAGAATCTTCCTTTGAAAGAAGGTATTGTTAAGTCAGAGTCGCCAGTTGTTAAGGAGCGAGTAACCTACGATCAACCAACTATTTATTTTATGCCCAATACGGATGCTCAGCAAGCCAAAATTTATTTTTATATCAATGGCCCTGAGTATAAAATTGAAGATGAAATAATGTATGATGCTTTTTATCAGTATTTTAGCGGTGGTTTTAATGGGCTGGTAATGGATGAGATAAGAGAGAAAAACTCAATGGCGTATACAAGTTATGGACATATGAGTACACCTCCAGTGCAGAATAAAAAATCATATTTTGTAGGTTATATTGGAACGCAAAACGATAAAGTAACAGATGCTATAGCTCTTTATTTAAAACTTTTGGAAAACATGCCCTTGTATCCCGAACGTATTGATAATGTCAAGAACTATATCAAACAAATTTATTTGTCTGCCAAACCAACATTCAGAAATCAAAGTCAAACTTATGAGAGTTGGAAACTTTTAGGCTATACTGACGATCCGGCAAAAATTAATATTCCTAAAATAAATAATCTGACATTTGATAATATTGTAGACTTCTATAATAAAAACATCAAAGGAAAACCAATTACTATTGTAATAACCGGTGATCCAAAAACGATAGATCTCAAGAAAATTGAATATAAAGCAAAGGTGATGAAACTAAGTCCGTCGTCATTGTTTGGTGGTAAATAACTACATTTTTAAAGTTTAAATAGGCTGCTCCTGTACAGGAGTAGCCTATTTTTTTCTATAAAAAAACATATAATACTTGAATTTAATAAATTTTTTGAGTATAAATGTTACATAAATGTAGAATTTAGCTTTTTTGTTTTTTGAAATGAAATTTTTCTAACATATTGCTTATAGATTGTTTGTGTTTTCACAATAAAAGTTATAACTTTTATTGTGGGAACCTATTCTGTTTCCTTGTGTTAGTAAGTATCTGGTAATTTGATAGTTGTGATTAATTTACAATGATTTAAAATCTTAAAAATATTACATAATGATATGTTTTTCTCTGTTTTTGATGTCTTTTTCATGTAAGTTTCTGCATATTTTTTCTTTTTGTTTGCAAAAACGCTTGTTTTTTTAATTGTAATCACTTATTTTTGCACTCAAGTTTCATTAAAAAATATTAATAAGCGCAAATTAATGATTATTAAACAAAATGTCAAATTTATGAGAAAACTAACGTTCTTATTGGCCTGTCTGTTTTTGATAGGTGTGGGTTTGGTTAATGCTCAGTCAAAATCCGTAAGCGGTAAAGTGCTTTCGGCGGAAGATGGGTTGCCAGTTATTGGAGCATCGGTTATTGTAAAAGGAACATCCTTGGGGACTATAACCAATGTAGATGGAAGTTTCAGTTTAAATGTACCTTCAGACAAAACGATTTTAGTTGTATCCTTTGTAGGACTTAAAACAACTGAAGTTGAAGCACGCTCTGGAGTAAAGGTAACACTTGAAAGCGACTACTTCAAACTTGATGAAGTAATTGTTTCCGGAGTAGCGGCTGAAACCTCAAAGAAAAAACTATCTGTTTCTGTTACTAAAGTAGGAGAAGAAACTTTAAAAGGAGTTACTTCTTCCTCAGCAGGTTCTGCTTTACAAGGAAAAGTTGCAGGTGTTACTGTTGTTAATTCAACAGGGCAGCCTGGTGATGGAACTTCCATTATTATACGTGGTGCAAACCAGATTTCAGGTAGTCTAACTCCTTTAATTATTGTTGACGGGGTTTTGATGAAGGGTACCTTATCTGATATCAATGTTGACGATATTGAGTCTATGGAAATTGTAAAAGGTGCGTCTGCGTCAGCATTGTATGGGTCGCAAGCCGGAAATGGGGTTATCGTAATTACTTCAAAGAGAGGAAAGTCTCTTGGAAAGAATGAGACAATTGTAACATTCAGAAATGAATACGGTGTAAATCAATTGTCTAATAAGTATAATTTGGCAACTCATCACGAATATGCTCTTGCTTCGGATTGGCAAAACTTTGATTCATATACTAAGTATGCTGGTGTTACTTATCCAACTAACTATCAGGGAGGATATGATGATGGAATTTCAGGAGCGAGAGCTATTGATACGGATCACTATATGGATAATCCTTACGCTCGGGTATATGATCAGCAGAGTAAGTTTTTTAAGGGTAATGATTTTTACACAAACTATATTAACGTTCAAAGTAAATCTGAGAATACCAGCTTTTTAGCTTCGTTTGAAAATTACAAACAAAGTGGAGTCGTATCAACGGGTCAAGGATATAAAAGAAATAGTTTTAGATTCAATGTTGATCAAAAGATTTCTGAGAATATAACGTTTAACGCAAGTAATCTTTATATTAAATCAAAACAATCTTATCCGGGTAATGATGCAACGAACAAGTACAATGGTGGAGCCTTCTTTAATTTGTTGCTGATGTCACCTGATGTTGATTTAGAGCTTAAAAACGCTGATGGACAACCCTATCAATTTTTGCCAGATCCATGGGAAGCAACTACTGAAAATCCATTATATAATATTTATAAAGTAGAAAATGAGAATCAAAGAAATAGATTTTTGGGAAGTTACTCGTTAACATGGAATATAACAAATGCGCTTAAACTGGTTGGAGACTATGCATTTGAAAACTCTACAGTACATTATACTCGGTATAGCCCTTATAATACTTATGAAAGAGGTGCTTCTGGTGCTCAGTATTCTGAAGGTAGTATGTATAAGTTTACCAGTTCAGATTTCTCAGAAAAAGCTCAGATGAGTTTATCATATGGTACCAAGTTTGGAGATGTAAATGTTCGTGCTAAGGCAAGTTATTTATATGAAAACAGAAAATACGAAGAATTTGATGCTGCTGGATATGACTTTGGAGTACAGTCTGTTCCAAGTTTTGATGCAATCAAGGGTAATCATACTAATACCTCTATGCAGGAGCAGGTTGTAGCTACTAATGCTTTTGCAATATTATACTTGGATTATAAAGAAAAATACATTTTTGATGGAATGTTCAGATATGATGGTTCATCGCTTTTTGGAAAAAATGAAAGATGGCAACCGTATTATCGTATTTCTGGAGCATGGCGTGTTACAGAAGATGTAAAGATTAATGGTGTGGATGAATTAAAATTAAGAGCTGCTATTGGTACTGCCGGACAGCGCCCTCCGTTTGCAGCTCAGTATGAAGTGATGACTGTGACAAATGGAGTAGCACAAAAATATACGCGCGGTAATCCAGATTTAAAACCCTCGAAAACGACTGAAGTTGAAGTTGGAATAGATGTGGATTTCCTTAAAAAATTCAATTTCTCTGCAATTTATTCAAATGCTAAGACAGTTGATCAATTTCTTTTGGCTCCGCAAGCTGCTCATCAGGGAGGCTGGTCAAAGCAATGGGTAAATGCTGGTACATTAAGTGGGTATACCATTGAAGCTACCTTAGGAGCAAATCTAATTAATAAAAAAGACTTTAGCTGGAACATGAATATTGTTTTTGATAGAAACAGAACAAAAATTACAAAATTAGACATACCAGCTTATCAGACAGGCCCGGAAGGACAAGATGCAAATAAGGCATTTTACATCAGAGAAGGTGAAACTTTTGGCGTTATGTACGGTTCCGTATTTCTTAAATCTTTGGAACAACTTGCGAAGCAAATTGATTTGATGCCTGGTGAGTCAGTTAATGATTATGAAGTGAATTCCGATGGTTATGTTATCCCTAAAGGTACTGCTGGCACAGTTGATGAAAAACCGGTTAAAATGTTAGATGCAAATGGAAATGTATTATATACAAAGATTGGTAATTCTAATCCTGATTTCAAGTTAGGATTTTCTACAACGTTGAATTATAAAGGGTGGGGTCTTTACATGCTATTTGATTGGAAACAAGGTGGACAGATTTATAATAAAACTGCTCAATGGTTGACACGTGATAATAGAAATGCAATTATGGATCAATTTGGAAAGGCTCAGGAAGATAAAAAGACTGTTGATTACTATCAGGCGTTTTATGATATTAATGATTTTAATGATTTCTGGGTTGAAGATGCTGGTTATGTTAAACTAAGAGAGCTTTCTTTATCATATACATTTAATAAAGATATTTTGAAATCGGTTTCAGGAAAGTTAATCCGTGATGCTAAACTATCATTAGTGGGTAGAAATCTTCTCACTTTTACAAAGTATTCTGGGTATGACCCTGAAGTAGGTACTACTGATGGAAGTCAGATTTATGCCTACGATTTTATGGGATATCCCAATTTTAGATCTTACTCAGTATCCCTTGAATTGAAGTTTTAATTTATAAATTAAAAAAACATGAAGACTTTTAATATAAAATATATAATTGCTCTCTTTGCAATTGTTGTAACGCTAGGGTCATGTGAAGATTTGAATGTAGAAAATCTTAATGATCCAGATTTTAAAACGGCGTTCTCAAATCCAGATGATGTTAAGGCTGTGTCTGGAGGTTTATTTAATTCGTGGTTTATGGCTCTCCATAGCTTTGCTGATGGTGACCTTACCAGTTCACCGGCTTTTTGGATGCTTGTAACTGCTGATGCAGGTACCTGCTCGTGGGGTAACTTTGGGATGAGAGATGCCGGACGTGAACCGAGAATCGAATTTAATAACAAACCCAATTATTCTAATGCAGTAATTACTGAGGATTATTATAAGAATTTGTATTCTGTTCTTTCTCAGGCTAATGATGTTCTCAAGCAAATTGAAGTCGAAAAAATGGATTTGGGAGCTGATCAACCTATGGTGACTTCTGTGGCTTACCTATTTCAGGGCTTGAGCTTAGGATACTTAGGTCTTGTTTTTGATAAGAATTATATCGTAACAGAAACAACAGATTTGAGCTCAATTGAACCAGCTCCTTATAAGGAAGTTATTGAAGAGGCAGTTAATAGTCTTGACAAATGTATTAAAATATGCGAAGAAAATGACTTTACTATTCCTTCAAGTTGGTTGCCCGGTGAAGCATATACGAGTAAAGAAATTGCAGATTTAGCAAATACATTTGCTGCTCGTCTTTTGGTTTATAGCGCACGAAATAAAGTAGACGACAATGCTACCGATTGGCAAAAGGTTTATGATTATGCTAAAAAGGGTGTGAAGAAAGATTTTGCTCCTTTAGCTGATGATGTAAAATGGTTTTCGTACTATCAAGTTTATGCAAACTATGATGGATGGGGACAAATTGATATGTACATTATCCACATGATGGATCCCTCAATGCCAGCGACTTTCCCTGCCGATGGTAGTTTTAGTTCGTTGCCAAACAGCGGTGAAGCGACTTCGGCTGATGCACGTTTGCTTTCGGACTATCAATATATGTCCAGCTGTCCTTTTAGAGCGGATCGTGGAACTTATTTCTTTTCTTCGTATCGTTACAAAAGACTTGATACTTATTTAACTACATGGAAGGAGCCTGTGCCTGAAATTAGAAAAGATGAAAACAATTATTTATTGGCTGAAGCTGCTGCTCATATAAACAAACTTGATGAGGCTGCTGCTGCTCTTAATACGTCTGCTCGTGTTACACGTGGTGGCTTACCTGCTGTACCTGAAAACAAAGAGGCAATACTGGCAGCTGTACACTACGAACGTATGATTGAGTTGATGATTAGCGGGTTTGGTATTCAGTATTTCCAAATGAGGAAGTCTGACTTACTCCAAAAAGGTTCAATTCTACATTTCCCTATTCCCGGAGCCCAGCTCGAAGTAACTCAAACTCCTTATTACACTTTTGGAGCTACTACCGGAGTTGCCGGTGTTGACTATAGTAATGGTGGCTGGAAATAATCAAAATTGCAAATAATAACAATTTAGATTGTAACAAAAAAAGGGAGCAGAATTACCTTCTGCTCCCTTTTTTCTGTCTTTCTTCGATTGCATATTTTTAAACTCTCTCCGGTATAAAAAACAAAGAGCGGAATACTTTATTCCGCTCTTTATGAAATATATTTGTCGAAAAAACGATTTAATGCTTTTTCTTCGAGTAGCTGTAAATAGATTTTCCGTCTTTATCCATCAGGTTAACTATGAATTGCGCTGAATCAACTGTACAAACTGCAAAACCGGATAAGGGGCTACAAAATTGTGTTCCGGTGGTTTTCTCTACCGGACGCGAAAGTGAGGCTGAACTGTTGGTGATATAATCTACGGGCGAACCGGCTATTTTGATGTGCTGAAAATTATGAATATGACCGTTGAAATAAAAATCTACCTTGTTCTTTCGCAAAATTGGGTCGAGTCGAGCTTGTAAGTCTGTACGCTCGCTACTGTCTTTGGTGGTGTACGCATATATTGGATGATGTCCGATAACGATTTTCCATGTTTCTTTGGAGTTGCTCAGTACGCTGTCGATAAACTGCAACTGCGCTTTATCGTCCTGCTTACAAGCATCAGGATAATCTTCAGTTTCTTCGCGATATTTCTGAATAAGCGGAGATGTATCGATAAATAGAAGACGCATGGTGGTATGATCATCAATTTCCTTTACCATGGTGTAGTAGCGCGAAGGCATAATCCACCGGCGGCTTACTTTGCCATAATCCAGACAGGCCTGCGTATTCCCCCGATATTCGTGGTTGCCGAGGATGGCATACCAGTCGAGCATTAAATCCGGGTGGGAATAAATCAGCTCAAAGTTGGTCATCCATAATGGGTCTGTTACGCTGGCTACTCCGTTAAAGTGGTGAATGTCGCCGGCTGCAGCCACAAATTCAATATCATAATCGGCTGCAAACTGACCCATGGAGGCGGCTATTGTTTTTTGATCATAATAGCCATTTCGTCCCAAATCGTTGGCAACGATGAAATTGTAACCATCTTCGGGCAAAGGTGACGTTACTTTTTTTTCTTGTTTTGGCGAACAGGAAAAAATAAGTATTGTTGGCAATAATAGCAGTATAATTTTTAATGTTCTCATATAGTTTTTTTTCAAATAGCTTTATAAATCAAGTTTCACTCCAAGATTAAATGTGGGTTTATAATACTCCAGTTGCATCATTCGGTTCTTGTCGCCCTGATAATATCTTAACGCCTGATTGGTAAGATTGTTCGCTTCGGCAAAAATGCGTACAGTTGAGCTGATTTTATAACTGGCATTGGCATCTACAAATAACTGGTTGCTGTAATAGCGGTCGTTGAAGGCTTCGTCGGTCACTTCATCAATATAGCTTCCGGTATAATTGGCCGACACACGCACCGATAAGCGCTTATTTTCCCACGATAATGATCCGTTAAACATGTGTGGTGCTGTTCCGGGGAGGTTTACATCTGTACGTTCTTCACCATCGCTGTTATAAATGCCTTTTGTAATTGAATTGGTGTATGTGTAATTTGCATATACATTAAAATTGCGGAAAAACTGTGTAGGCATAAAATCAAGCTTGCGTTGAATAGCCAGTTCAAAGCCATATATATCTACATTATCACCATTCAACGGTTGTGTAAATGTCCATCTTTCGCCGGTTGGTATAGGGTTGGCTACTCCGGGAAAGTCATTTGCAAAATCGGCGGTATAGTAGTTTGTGTTGGCATAAGTGTACACAAAGTTCTTCATATTCTTGTAAAACACACCTCCCGAAATTACACCTACTGATTTGAAATAATATTCGGCCATTAAATCAAAGTTGTATGAATAGGTGGCTTTTAAGTTAGGATTACCAGCACTGATTTCGGCACTTTCAGACTCTACGTTGGAATATGGCACGAGCGCATAATAGTTAGGACGAGCCAAAGCGGTAGTAAATGCTGCACGAAGTACAAAATTATTATTTACATCGTACTTCAATGTAACACCGGGCAGTACATTGAGATAGCTATTGTCGTTGGTAAGTTGCTGTACGTTATCAAAATCTTCATCAATAATATAGTTGCCTGTATATTTAATAAAGGTATGCTCTAATCTGGCACCAACTATCATTAATAGCTTTTTTGAAAGATTCTGATCCCAACGCAAATAGGTGGCCATCACTCTTTCACTGGCATCATAATTATTGGATAAGTATTCCGAAGGGGCGGCTTCCGATTCAAAAAGCGATGCGTCGTTCAGGTTCAAACTACCAAGATATTTGGCCGACACAAAGGTTCCGGGTACATATTGCGAACCCTGGGTTAGAGCATTGCTAAATGTAGAGGATGAGATTTCGGAAAGCACAGGTAAATCTTCAACAGGACTGTATTCGTAAAGAATATTATCGCGTGATTTGCTTTTTACGCGTAACCGAAGTCCAAAGCGCAGGCGTCCTTTCTGATCTTCAATAAGCGAAAGAGGTATACGGGCATTAATTTTCGCTGACATTTCATCTTCAGCGGTATAGTCGTGATTTTCGGTTAGTTCTTTCAGTTTAAACTTTTCAGTTTTTTCGCCGGCAGCACTAATCCAGGGCAGATTACCGTCCGAAAGGTTCTGGGTTAGCGAGAGGTCTTTTTGTTGATACTCAATATATCTTTCGTTCGGACGGTCTTCGCTGGCTTTAGAGTAATTTACATTCCAGTCGATATCTAATTTTGAACTCACCAAATGCTGACCGCTTAAGGCGTAGGATACTACGCGTTGGTCTTCTAATCGTCTGTTTTTATTGCGGTCGTTATCAATGCCGCCTTTTGTTTGTCGGCGAATATTGCCGGTATAGCCTGTAATTTCATCATTTGAGTTATACACAGGCTCAATATCGCGGTATCTTGTTCTGAAACGATTTTCTCTGTCGTCGCGCCAGTTATACATCAGGTCAGCGTAGAGTGTGTTGTTCTGATTTATTTTCCAATCCAGGTTTAATGATCCGCTCCGTCTTATCCTTTGTACATCATATTTCCGGATGTCCATTTCTTCAATATAAGTATTACCATTATCGTCTTGCTTCCACACCGCCTCAATATTGTCGGAACCGTAGTCTTTGTTTTGATACGACCCGCTTAACAATATGCCTAATTTTTTATCAAACAAACGATTCCCGTAAACGAACGAAGCGCCACCGGTTAATCCCTCACGAATTGGGTTGTATCCGCCAAGTATTGTGGCTGATATACGTTGAGTAGCGCCAGCACCTCGTGTTCTGAGGTTCACCGAGCCTCCTATAGCATCGGCATCCATGTCGGGAGTGAGTGTTTTGTTCACTTCAATAGATTGCACCATATCTGAAGGAATCAAATCCATCTGTACTTTGCGATTGTCTCCCTCGGCCGAAGGTATGCGGGTACCATTGAGAGTAACTGAGTTTAGTTCCGAAGCCAGTCCGCGAATGATTATATTACGGGCTTCGCCCTGATCATTTTGCATGGTAATACCAGGTACGCGTTTTAGGGCATCGCCAATATTGGAGTCGGGAAAACGACCTACCTGATCGGACGAAATTATGTTGGTAATATTGGAGTTGGTCTTCTGTGTGTTCAGGGCTTTAGACTGACTGCGTAGCATGTCGCCCATGACAACGACACCATTCAGTTCAACTGATTGTTCATCAAGATATATGTCAAGTTCTTTGTTTTTTGTACTTACGCTTGCGGTTACCACCTTATTTGAATAGCCTATATACGAAACCTCAATCTGGTACTCACCTTCAGGTACGTTTAAAAACTCGTAATGTCCGTTTTGATCCGAAATTGTATACCGGTTTTGCTTATTAAGCTTTAAAGTCGCACCCGGAAGTCCACGCTTCTCGGTTTTATCTTTTACATTACCCGAGATTACGCCATTACTTTGCGAAAAAACAGTTAAATACAAAAAAACTACCAATAATAGTAACAAAAATCTTCTCATTTTTTTATTAGTTTAATTATTATATGTTGATATTTTTAAGAAACGGTTTATTGGATTTTTTTCTGTTTTTTATACGATAATCATCATCTTTTTTATGGTCGCGCGGAACTCGTATAGCGTATCCCCTAAAGCTTTGGGGATGCTTGTTTTTGTTGGAGCAATATGTTTATTGTGAAAAAACTCTATGCTGCTCGTATAAGTTTTTATTACAGATATTGAACAAAAAAGGGTAAAGAAACATATGAAAAGTTAACGAAGTCGCATTACATGAAACTTCCCGGTCTTAATCTGTACAAAAATATGTAGCCTATATATCAAAAGCGTAACGTTTGTGTGAAAGCAGATGTAATATGTATCTCAAATAAGTGAATTTGAAATTTATGAGATGTAGCATTTTTTTTTGTTAAACAACCAAATTTAAGCTCAGATCAGTCAGGTTGCGGATATAAACAAAGAAGCTTGAATAAAAACGGAGACAGATTTAATCTGCCTCCGTTTTTATTCAAGCTTCTTACTTTTTTTACAGTAACGCTACGCTCGAAGCGTTTTACAGTATTATCAGAATTTGTAATCTATCCCGATACCAAAGACTTTGTTTGTACGGCTGTAAACGTCTTTTCCGGCTATACCGGTGCCATTGTAGCTGGCCGATTCCTTGGTCCAGTTTGAGTAGTTGGTAAAGAAATAAGCCAGATTCAAACGCAGGTCGGATGTGATGTTGAACGCTCCACCAAAGCCTATGGAATATGAGTTCAGACTAAAGCTCATGTCGGTTTGATAATCGTCGGTAACGCCTGTGCGGGTAATCTGACCACCGGCGCTAAGTAGCAGTCGGTCAGTAAGCTTGTATTCTGTTCCGAGCAGGTATTCATTGATACCTCCGTTGATATATTGCTGACGGTTGTTGGCCATTTGGGCATCGGAGTCGAAGAAATGGTGATACCCTGCCGATAGCTTCCAGTTTTTGCAAAGGTCAAGTTCTGCACCAAGGCTTAGCAGAGCCGGAATGTCGTGTGGCGTGTTTACACCATCGGCATATAAGCCGGTGTCGTCTACCGTAGTTTTGTTTTGTACATTCAGTGCGCTGCGAAATTCGTAACGGGCAGCCAAATTCAGATTTTGTACGTGATAATTTAAGCTCAGAATGGGCGTAACTCCCCAGCCCGATTGTGTGCTGTTCAGATTTTTGTCCGATACCAAATTGGCATAAGCTGTGTTGGTAGCTGCCTGCGTGTTGTACTGCGTTTTTACGTTGGTGGCGCTTACGTTGCTCAGGTCGGTACCAAGTCCCTGACTAAGCTGAGTAAGTTGGGCTGCTGTAATAACATTGGCTTGTACCAGCTGACTTAGTGTGAGCGAGCCATATCCTGCTGTTTCGATAGCTGCCATAGAGCTGGCTGCGGCAGTAGCTGCTGCTGCGGCATTGGTAAAAAAGTCGGCAGCTTTCATCATGCCACTGGTTGGGTTCAGGGTTGGGTGTGCCGGATTTATCATGATGTTGTGCAAATGTCCGATATATTTATTGTTTACAATATTGAGTCGTAAACCTAATGCAGCCGAAAGGTTTTCGTTTATTTTGTAAGAACTGTTCAACTGCCAGCCAAAAATGTACTGACGGCCTTCCATGTAAGCATCTACACTGTAAGCAGTGGTGTTGATTCCTTTTGCGTTTAACGAAGCGGGAAGAACTGCAACTGACGACTCGAATGATGCCAAGCCCTGATTGAAAACCGCTTTTCCGCCACCGCCTGTGATGGCAAATGAGGTGGAAAATACCCAGTCGTCGTTTTTGTAAGCCAACTGAAAGCTGGGGATAACGGGTGCTGATGCCGTACCTTTAAATTCTTTGGTGGCATTGCCGCTGTTGCCATAAGCAAAAGGAGCAAAGGTAGACGTGATTGTACGGGTTTGGAAAGCGCTTTGGCTGGTTACCGATAAGTGTAAACCGTTGGTCAAAAACGTTAGTCCGGCCGGGTTGGTGTACACAGCGTCAATCTCGGTTGACGCGTTGCGTGCCGGATTACGAAGAAAATGGACACTTTGGTTAGTATTGGTCAACAAACCTCCTGCAAATACATTAGCGCCAGCTATCAAAGCCATGGCTACAAAGAGAAATTTCTTGGTCATATAATTTTTTTTGTGTGTTTTGGGTCTTCTGCCTATGCAGATTTCCTGGTTTTGTGTTATTTTTACAAAAATCGTGGCAAAATTACACATTTATTTCAACAATGTGCAATTTTAATGAAAAAAACTACACATTGTGGCTTAAAGTGTGCTGTTTTTGAAAGAAACTGGATCAGATTAGTATCTCTTTCTTGTTTTCAAAAGCGCCAATACCAAACAGAGCAAAGTCGTATTTAATCGGGTCGGCAGTGTCGTAGCCACGGAGTACGGCCGTAATTTCTTCCACGGCTTTCCAATCGTTTTGCTTGCGCGATAAGATACCCAGCGCCCGTGCAACATCGCCGGTATGTACATCCAGTGGCAGCATTAGTGCCGATGGGGGTATGGTTTTCCAAAGTCCAAAATCTACGCCCATATCGTCAGTTCTTACCATCCATCGCAAAAACATATTCAGGCGTTTGGCGCTTGAGTTGGCCGTAACGTCAGAAAGATGCTTGTTGGCGTGCTTGTTGTGAGGTAGTTCCAAAAAAATGGTTCTGAAGTGTTTTAAAGCGCCATAAATGCTCCTATCGGTAAGGTAGCCTTGGTTGAAGACCTGTTCGAGTCCGCCATGATGCCTGTAAATATTTTGTAGCGAAGCCAAAAAAAACATACAATCATTTCCGTTGAATGTACGGTGAACAAAACTGCTGACAATTTCTTTTTCGCGCTCACTGCTTTGAGTAATGAACTCATAAGGAGAATTATCCAGCAAATCCATTAATTGATTCGCATTTTTAATAATACTTTTGCGCTGCCCCCAGGCTATGGTAGCGGCCAAAAATCCAGCAATCTCTATATCCTCTTTTTTGCAAAACCGATGTGGAATCTGAATAGGATCGGTTTGGATAAAATCAGGATTGTTGTAGCGTTTGACCCGGTCGTTGAGTAGGGCGGTTATTTCGGTGTAGTCGGTAATCATTGTGCAGTTCTGTTCTTTTTCAAAGGCTAAACAACTGGTACAGATAGTTTGTTTTTTGCTATGCAAAGCCGATTCTGTATTTTATTTCATAATTTATAAATTTATGGAAATGGATATTTAACTTAACCTTTGTATTTCAATACTTTATTTGTGTTTATCAAACATTTTCTATAAGTTTGTATCAGCAATAATTTTTTTGATTCCGTCGGGATTCATCTCTTTTCTATTACCTACAAGTTTTTGTGAAAGAAACAGATAAAATAATACTTGATCTTCTTAAAGCCGGTGACAAAGCAGGGTTGGAACAACTATTTAAGCTATTTTACCGACCTTTGGTGATGTACGCCCGGCAGTATATTCCTAATCAGGACGATGCCGAGGATCTCGTTCAGGAGGTTTTTGTCCGTTTCTGGGAAACCAAGCCGTATGCAGATATTACCATTAATCTCAGGTCGTACGTATACCAGATGGTACGAAACGCCTGTCTGAATTACATCAAAAGTAATGCACGCTATCGGTTTGGCTCGTTGGACGAACTGCCCGAAATTTCGTCGGGCGAGATGCTTGACGAACTGGAATGGAATGAATATATCCATGAAATTTATCAAAAAATTGATTTGTTGCCTCCCCGTACCCGCGAGATTTTTGTGGCCATAGTACTTGAAAACCAAAAGTATAAAGACGTGGCGGGAAAAATGAATATATCTGTTAATACCGTGAAAACTTCTTTGTCCAGAGCTTTAGCTACATTGCGCTCCGGATTAAGCAAGGGTGCTAATTCTCTACTGTCTCTGTTACTTATTCTCTGATACTTTTTTTTTGAGTTTTATTACTGTGCTGATTAATGGCTAATAGGCTGAAAACTTGCTGGTTTGTGTTGAGCTACTTGGTGCAGTTTCAGGCTTTTTTGTGTCCTTAAAAAAGAAATTGAATAATAATTAATGAATCTTGTCACCCATTTTGGGTGTTTTGTTGTCATATTGATATCATGAAAAATATACCCGAGCAAATTGTAAAATTGATATTTGAAAAAGAATATCGTGAGCTGACGGCTGATGAAAACAATCGGTTGCAGCTATGGCTTGATGAATCGGCCGGAAATAAAAATGCTGCTAAAGAATTAAGCGGCTTGCTGAGAGCTTACGTGAAAGTAAATCGCTATGAGCATATCGATGCCGAAAAGGCATGGAAATCGGTTAAGGCAAGAACATTGCTACGCCCGAAATCCCGAAAAAATGTTCTGTTCAGACCTGCTACAATGGCGGCGGCCATCATTGTACCTCTGTTTATTATTGCTTCGCTGCTGTATTTTATGGACAGCAGCCGGCAGTTTGATAATATCAAAGCGGGTAGCCCCAAAGCAATATTGGAGCTGGCCAGTGGAGATAAGCTGATGATAAACAGCGAAAATCAGGGGGCGGTTCTGGATGCTAAAGGCACTGAAATAGGTATGAATAGTGAGAATACGCTGGTCTGTTATCCGCCAAGTTCGGGTGTAAAAGAGGATAATACGCTGATAGTGCCTATTGGTGGCGAATACCGATTGGTGCTTAGCGATGGAACGAAGATAGCGGTAAATTCCGGAAGTAAAATTCGTTACCCCAATGTGTTTAATGGAAGCGAAAGGGTGGTAGAACTGGAAGGGGAGGCCTACTTTGAAGTTGCTAAGGACGCTGACCGGCCTTTTATTGTAAAAACAAGATATAGCGATGTGGTGGTAACCGGTACAAAATTTAATGTGTGCAGCTATCGCGACGATAATTTTCAGCACATTACGTTGGAAGAAGGAAGCGTAAATATAAAAAGAGGCGAGGAGCTTAGCACTTTAACTCCTGGTAAACAATATTTCCTTGACAAAATAACCAAAAAAGCTCAGGTTGCCGATGTGGATACGTATTTGTATACATCATGGAAGGAAGGGGTTTCCCGTTTTCAGAATATGGAATTGGATCAACTTACTGCAAAAATGCATCGTTGGTACAATATCAAATTTAAATTCAGCAACGCTGAGGCTAAAAAGCTGCGATTTACCGGTGCTTTCGACCGAAGCAGTAATCTGGGCGAGTTTGTGAAAATTATTGAAAGTACTACGGATGTTCGTTTCGACTGGAATGACGGTGAAGTTCTGGTTTCAAAAAAGTAAAAAACGCATTTCGTGTTAAAAAAATAAAAAAGAACGCATGAAAGATATGATTATTTTATTTAAAAAAAGGTTTTTGTCTGCAAAACTAATGCTGATATGTATGCTGGTGCTCTTTGGAGCTCATGTTGAAACTCAGGCGGCCGACCGCAGCAAAGTGGTGAATTTTGCAAAGCAGACTATTACGCTGAAGGAGGTTTTTGCACAAGTTGAAAAGCAAACCGGGTTAATTACCGTTTTTAGCAATAACGAACTGGATATGGCAAAGGTAGTGAAGCTGCCTGCGGCTCAGTTTAAGCTGGACGACTTATATTCATTGATACTCAAAAATACAAATCTCGAGTACGAAATTTCGGATAAATATGTAGTAATCAGAATACATAAAAGCTCGGTAGAAAAAGCTGCTGAACTGAAAAGGCGGATTACGGGAGTGGTGCTCGACGACCAAAAATATCCGCTCATGGGTGCTACCATTATTGTGAAAGGTACATCGGGTGGAACAATAGCCGATTTTAACGGAAACTTTGAGCTAAATCTACCGGCCAAAAGCGGCATAGTGTTGGAAGCTTCTTTTGTGGGTATGTCGCCCAAACAGATACTACTCAAACCTGATCAAACGCAGGTTAGTTTTATCTTAACGCCTGTAGCCACGGCTATTGACGAGGTGACTATAGTGGGAGCGTATGGCACTAAGCAAAAACGCAGCGATTTGGTAAGTTCGGTATTTCAGGTGGACGAAAAGCAACTGAAAACATTGCCTGCCGCTCGTATCGACAACGTATTGGACGGATTGATGCCGGGCTTGCAGGTGATGGTTAACTCCGACGACGCAAGCAGTACCAAAACCAGATATAAAATGAGAGTACGTGGCGAAGGATCGCTTTCGGCATCGAACGAACCGTTGTGGGTTGTAGATGGCACGCCTATTTATACCGGTAATAACACCAATCTGGTGCCCGGTATCAGTACTTCAGTAAGTCCGTTGTCGTACATCAATCCCGATGATATTGAGAGTATTACCTTACTCAAAGATGCGGCTGCGGCTTCTATATACGGTGCTAATGGGTCTAACGGAGTGTTGCTGGTTACTACCAAAAGCGGTAAAAATGCGAAGCCAACGATTAGCCTGTCGCAGCAAAATGGGTTTTCTTACGTTAATCCATCTACTAAGTTTAAAGTGCTTAATGCTGAGCAATATATGACTTTAGCCAAAGAAGCGTACGTAAATGCGGGTAAGGATATGAAGTATTTTCCATTTCAGGATAATGACTTAAACGCATACAGCACTACGGCTACCGACTGGTCTGATGTTTATTATGACTATGGATTTGTGAATCAAACCAACTTGTCTGTACGTGGCGGAGCCGAGAACGTGAATTATTTTATCTCAGGCGGATATTATATGAATCAATCCACAGTTATCGGCAATAAACAGGAACGTTTTTCAACCCGCGCTAAAGTAAACCTGAAACTGACTAAAAAGTTGAATGTAACCCTGAATACTACTGGTTCGTACAATATTAACAATGTGTTTATCCCTGGGAACGATTATTATGAAATTCTGCCAATTTATTCGCCCTATAACTTAGATGGAACTTACCGCTTGTATAATCAATCTGTGAAAGGTAAAAACGAAACAACAGGTGACTTGGACTGGACGACAACCAAATTTTTAAATTCAGTAGCCGAGCGGGAGCAAAACGATAACTATCAGCATACGGTGATGGTAAACAACAACCTTATTGTTGAGTATAATATATTAAAAGGACTGAACTTCACTTCGCAGTTAGGGGTGGATTATCAAAGTACCAACGAATTCCTGTATAGTGCCCGTTCCAACTGGTCAGGTATATCATCTGCCGGCGAAAAAACCGGATATGCTACCAAAAACAATGCTTCTTTTATGACGCTTACCGGAATACAAAGATTAAATTTTGAACGAACCTTTGGTAAAAGTAATATAAGTACCGTAATGGGTATGGAAGCTAGTTCGCAAAACACCAATACATTGAGTGCCAAAGGTTACGGTTTTGTAAACGATAAAGTAAAAGAAGTGTCGTATGCAGCCAATAAAGATGCTTCGGGTAGCCGTTACACAACACGGGCATTGTCTTATTTTATGCAGGCTACTTATGGCTACGACAACCGCTACTTCCTGAATGTGAATGGCCGCAGAGATGGGAACTCAGGTTTTGGTTCGGGCGAGCAATGGGACAATTATGGTTCGGTAGGTGGCTCATGGAACTTTCACAACGAAAAGTTTTACCCATTCAGCTTTATAAAAATATTTAAACTCAAAGCTACTTTTGGCACCAACGGAAACTCTCGGGTGGGAACTCGGGAAGCACTGGGATTATACTCATATACCGAAAGTAATAATTATATGGGTACCGTTGGATCGAGCCTCTCAGGAAATCCTAATCCTACCTTGACCTGGGAATCGGCCCGGATGGCAAACCTGGGCTTACGCCTTAAGTTTGGCAAAAGGGTAGATGTTGATCTGGACCTGTACCAGAAACGGACAATAAGACTGATTAACCAACTGGATGTATCGAGAGCTACAGGCGATACAAGGGTGTACCGTAACTCGGGCGAAACGCTTAACCGCGGAATTGAAGCCAATATTGAGGTACTGGTTGTCGACAAAAAAGATTTGGAATGGACACTGACGGTAAATGCGGCGCATAATAAGAATAAGCTGGTAGACTTATACAACGGTATCCAAACAGTGATGGGCAACTACCTCTGGCGCGAAGGTTATGATGTAAAAACGCTTTATCTCATACGCTGGGCCGGTGTTGATCCGCGCGATGGTGCACCTCTGTGGTACGACGCCAATGGGAATGTTACCCGTACGTACAGTATCGACAACCGGGTAGCCTGGAAATCGGCAGCTCCAAAGCTTACTGGTGGGATAATTAACACTGTTCGATACCGGAATTTTACGTTGTCGTCGCAGATGTCGTACGTGCTGGGTGGATATGCTTTCAGCACATTCGGACGTAACGTGTCGTCGGACGGATATGAAATCATGTCGCAGAATCAGTCAGTAAACCAGCTGGATAGGTGGCAAAAGCCGGGCGACATTGCTACTACACCCAAACTAATATGGGGATACTCTACAAAATCGGTGATGAATTCTACCCGTTATGTGTATAAGTCAACGTATCTGAAACTTAAAAATGTTGCACTTTCGTATAGAGTTCCCGATTCGTTTAGTAAAAAACTGGGCATTGCTTCTTGCGCTCTTTCAGTAATTGGCGATAATCTGGCTATATGGACTCCCTACGATAAACCCGATCGTAATTCCTATAAGCAATCGATGAGCGGATATCCGATGGAAACAACTTTTTCGATGGGTGTAAATATTACTTTTTAATAAAAATAACAGAACTCAGAATATGAAAAGATATTTCAGACATATTATACTAACACTTGCTTCGTTGCAACTACTGTCGTGTAGCGATTTTTTGGAAGTTGATACTTTAGGCAAAGTTACCATTCCCAATTTATTTTCTGATGTGGATGGTATGCGCTCTGCTGTGGCTGGTATGTACAGCAAAACATTTGATTATTACAGCTCCGAATTTTATGAATATCCCGAGGTGGCTGGCAATATGGTAGATATCAGGTCGGTAACTTCATCGCCTTCCATGCTGTTTCAGTATAACTTTACCTCTGCTCCCGATCAGGAAGTTGGCGCTGTGGGTTATGTGTGGCGTAAGATATTGGTCGCGCTGGCAAATACCAATAATATTATACAGTACCAACCGGGATTACTGAAAGAGTATCCGGCTTATGCCAACGAACTGAACAGGATAAAAGCTGAGGCTTTGTTTATTAGGGCTTTGTCTCATTTCGATTTATGCCGAGCTTACGCTCAACCTTATTTTTATACTCCCGATGCATCGCACTTAGGTGTACCTGTTCTGAAAATAACTCCAAGCCCCGTTGAAGAAATAAGCAGAGGTACTGTAAAGCAGGTCTACGATCTTGTGAAAGCTGACCTGTTGGAGGCCGAACAGCTTTTTGGAACAACAGCCATGCAGGATGCCTATCATGCTTCCGGAAAATCGGTGCAGGCACTACTGAGCAGGGTTTATCTGTATACACGGGAGTGGGATAAAGTGGTACAATATTCTACTTCGGTTATTAATAGCTCAGAACTGGCTCAGGGAAACGATTATTTGGCTATGTTCAATGGTTTGATAGCTGGCAAAGAGGCTATTTTCAGACTGAATGGCCGACTGAAAGCGAAAACTCTTGCGCAGTTTTATTCGGTAGAAGATCCTGTTGCCATAGCGGCTGATACCTTACTGAAACTTTTTGATGATAACACGGATATCAGGCTAAGGCTTTTTGACGAACTGCCCAAAGAAAAAAACAAGTACAGTACTGCTAAGTTCAAAATCAAAATAGATTATGAACTGATTGAAGAACGTTACGATCCCATCGTGCTTCGCGTATCGGAAATGTACCTCAACCGCGCCGAGGCTTACCTGAATATGAATGAGCCGGATAAAGCCATTGCCGACTTAAAGGTAATTATGGCAAGGGCTTTAGGTAAAACAGTAGGTGAAATAACTATCAATACTACGGATAAAGCCGCTATTGCTGCTCTTATCGAAAAAGAGAGAGCTAAAGAACTTTGTTTTGAGGGACATAACTTTTTTGATATTACCCGACAGGGCAAAAATCTGGTCAGAGGCGCCGGTACCAATTCAGATGTAAAGTTTATGGCTTATCCAAGCGATTATTTTGTGTTGCCAATACCGCAAACCGAATTAGACGCAAATCCGAAAATGGTTGGAAATCCTACAGTTAACAAATAAATAATTTCAATAAAGATGAAAATGAATTTATTCAAAAAAATAATCCTTTTTACGGCACTTATTCTGTCGGTTACATCCTGTGGACTGGATGATACTGAACCATATAATCTTAAATATATTCACATCATGATGGATGAAGTATCGTCCACCAACGTTAGCGCTAAAGCTAAAGTGGTAGGTGTGTATAATGTTTATTTGAGTTCGGAAGCATTTACTGAAAGTGTAGAAGTAAGCTACAAAATAGAAGTGGGCGACGGGTTAAAAGAAGGAGTGGATTTTAATATGATTACCACGGGCGACAAACTGGTGTTTCTGCCCGGAGTTTTTGAAATGCCTATTCGTATTCAATGGTTGCCCAACATCAATCTGGACCCGGAAAAAAATAATACGCTGAAAATTGTATTGTTGAGCAATAACCGCGGTTATAGCATCGGATTGCCCGGCCCCGATCACAATCAATCGTCGTTTACTATCATAAAAAAGATTCAATGAAAAAAGTTCTTTGTTTTATATTTTTTAGTTTGCATTTATCTGTTTGTTTATTTGCTTCTGAAATTATACAAAACCCAACTCTTGTAAAAGGTAAGTTGGGTAACGGACTTACATATTACATTTACCCAAACAGCTACCCCAAAGGCGAAGCGGTTTACCGGCTTTTTATTAAATCGGGCTCGGTCAACGAACTGGAATCGCAAAAGGGGCTGGCGCATTTTCTGGAGCACATGGCTTTTAACGGCTCTGAGCATTTTCCGGGTAATTCGCTTGTCAGGTTTCTGGAGTCAAGAGGTGCCAAATTTGGTAAAGACCTGAATGCGCATACCTCGTTTAACGAAACGGTGTATAAACTACAGCTGCCTGTTACCGATAAAGCGATGGTGGACTCAACGCTTACCATTTTGAGCGATTGGGCTGGCGGACTTTTGCTGGATAGTGTTGAAATTGAGGATGAACGGGGTGTAATCATGTCGGAGTGGTTGTCCAAAACCGGACCGCAGGCCGATGTTAATAACGCTCTGCTGCTCGATTTACTGAATAAATCCCGCTTTGCTGAGCGAATTGTTATTGGCGATACTGCTGTTATCAAAAATTTTAAACGGCGCGAAATTCTGGATTATTACCGAAAATGGTACAACCCTAACCTGATGGCTGTGGCTGTTGTTGGCGATGTGAATCCGGCTGAGATCGAAAAACTGATACAGGAAAAATTTGGCAAGCTCAGGGGAGCGAAACTGCCTGAAAAAAACTATTCAATTCCTGATTATGCTGAGCAACAGGCACGGATTATTATTCATTCGTCGCTTGCGGGCGTAGAGCTGAATATGATGCAGCTGATGCCATTAGCCCGTGCGGTAAAGAATGAAAAAGATTATCCTGACTATCTGGCAGCACTTATGCTTAACCGTTTGATGAAAGCGCGACTCAATGCCTTGTCGTTTGATAACCCTGCTTACAAAAAAGCAAGCATAGGTATGTCGGACTTCCTGAATACGAAGCGGGTTTTGATGTCGACCGTAGAACTGGATCCGGCCAAAATCAGAGAAGGTGTAGGCCAATTCTCAGCTCAACTCAATCAGATGTTCAGATACGGTTTTCTGAAACATGAAATTGAAAAGCAAAAAAGAATATACCTCAACCAGATGAAACGAAAGGTGACTTCAAAATCGCCTCAACGTTCCGACGACCTGATGAATGAAATTTATGCAGAATACTTTAAAGGCAATGTAGTGACATCGTCGGAAGAGGAATATCGTTTACTGAAAAAATACATAACCCGCATTGATTCGGCCTCGATGGTGCGCATGTTTCGCAAACTGGTACGCCCCGAAAAAACGCATTTTATGATGACCTCATTTAGCGAACTGACAAAGGTTTTTCCTGATAGCGATAGCTTGCTGAGGTATGTAAATGCGGTGTCGAAAGAGCCGGTTAAGCGATATGCCAAAAATCTGGATCAAATGCCCGATGAACTGTTGGAGAGCGAACCGGTGGCAGGAACTCTGGTCAGGCAGATTTCCATTCCTGAAATTAATGCGCAGGAGCTGGAACTGTCCAACGGTGTGAAGGTGATTTTTAAACGTTCAGTGACCGATAAAGACAAAATATCGCTATCGGCATTCAGGGCGGGAGGCGCTTATGCTCTTGCACCTGCCGATTATGTTACAGGGCTTGTTGCCGGGAACGTTGTAGGGCTAAGTGGCGCTGGCCGGTTTAGCCGCGAGGCTTTGTCGCATTTTCTGGCAGGCAATAGCGCTTCTGCCCGGTTTCTGATTGATAAAACACGCTCGGGGGTAGTGGGCGGAGCTAACTTGCAGGATATGGAAACGCTTTTTCAGCTTATGTACCTGAAATGGACCGAGCCGGGTTTGGATACTCTGGTATTTAATCAAACAAAAGAAAAATCAATTCAGGCATACATCACTGCCAATAAAACGGACGAAACCCGGTTTTACGAAGATTTTGGCCGGTTGCTGAAAGAAAAAGATTATACAACGCGGGAGTTGACCGATACGGTGATAAATACCGAACTGAAAATTGACAGAATATTGCCTGTATACAACAGCAGTTTTGGGAAGGCCACGGGATATTCGTTTGTGATTATGGCCGATTGTGAGCTGAATGAACTTATGCCTTATGTACTCAAATATATCGGCGGTTTGCCTGCCGGTGATTTTGCCAAAACATATGTGTACGATGGTGGTAAGGTACGAACTACAGCAGCGCGTTTACAGCGAAAAGCAGGTGATTCGCCTAAGGCAGTGGTTTCGTTGGTTTTTCAGCAAAACAACATCAGTCAGGATTTGTCAGTGTTTAATCTGCAAAATCAGATGCTTGCCGAAGTGCTGAAAATGAAACTGCTGAAAGAACTGCGCGAAAAACTGGGTATGGTTTACAGCTTTGGGGTGTCGTCGGGAGCTACTTTGTATCCCAGTCCGTTAAGTCGTAATACTATTTCGTTCAAATGTTTGCCCGAAAATGTAGATACGCTTATAACGCAAACTGTGAAAATTATTCATGAAATGGAAAAATTGCCGCAGAGCTTTGAGCCGGAGCTGAATGATGTGAAAGCAAACCTGATTAAAACCATGCTGGCCGACAGGCAGAAGGATTCTTTCTGGAGTACAGCTATCAGAAATAAAATTTACAACAATGAAAGTAACTGGAGTTTTGTGAGTGACTATGACGATATGGTAAATTCGTTGTCGGCTGAGCAACTGGCTCGCCTGATAACGCTTAATTTCAATACAAATAAAATAATTCAAAGTATATTAATCCCTAAAAATTAAAAAAAGAAGATTATGAACACAAAAAAAACAATGTATTTTTTGCTGAGTTTGGCAATCCTTCTGATTGGGTGTAAGGATGATACCCCGGAAGTAAAGTATACAGAACCTAAAATTCTGAGCTTTGGTTTTTATGCCGAAGACAATGTGGGTGTCATTGCCAAAGACTATGTTATTGATAATGTCACAACTACTTCGATAACAGTTAATCTGCCTGCCGGAACTGATAAATCGGCATTGATAGCACGTTTTACCACTAATCAGGACGATACAGTAAAAGTGAACAACGTACGTCAGGTGTCGGGGGTTACGGCTAATAATTTTACCTATCCGGTGGATTACGTACTGTCGCAGGGTAACTTATTTGCCCGCTATTCTGTTACAATTGGTAAAGCTGCCGATTATGTGTGGACAGCTCTTCCGGCCTTTACTACCGACTCGGTGGTGTCGGCTATGATGAGAGTAAATCCCGTAAAGAAAGAGCCTTATATATTATTTAAAGCCAGCCGACCTGAATCGGCCAACCAGAAAGCGGCCATGTTACGTTTCGAAAACGGAGCCTGGGTACATATGGGCGAAGCTTCCGACGGACAAATAGGCTCATATTACGATTTGGCTTTTAATGCTGCCGGAGAACCTTATATTTCATATGCTGATTATACTGCTGCTACATCGCAAATGCATACAGTGAAAAAATACAATGGTACTTCGTGGGAACTCGTGGGAGCTAAAGGGGTTACTACTTCCAAAGCATCTTACAATGGTCTTACATTTGGCCCTAACGGACAACTGATGCTATTCAGTATGATTGATGCTACAGGAGGCGTGCTGGCGCGCAGGGAATTATGCGTTTCTAATTTCGACGGAACAGCCTGGACTACCAACCAAACCGTAACCGGCCGTACTTCGGATCTTGTGTCTTATTTCCCAACTGCCCGAACAGTGAAAGGAGCCGTTTATCTGGCTGTATACAATGCTGTTACCCCAAATACTTTTTCGGTTTATAAATATAAAGATGGTGCATGGACTACCCTGATTGATAAATGGAAAGAAGCTACTGCTACGGGTATGAGCATTCGCGACTTCGATATGGAAGTTGACTACGCCGGAAACGTATATGTGGCTTTGGTCGATAACTCTACCGATGGTGCTTCGCTAAAACATAAAATTGTAAAATATACTGCTGAGTCTGGCGTGGTAAGTACTTTGGGTAATCCTTTTACAGTTGTTAGCGGAGGTTTATACAATTTCGATTTGGCTGTTTCGCCTACAGGTGTGCCATTTTTGCTATATCGCAATGAGACGCAATATCCGGTGGTTGCTTCGTTCGACGACGAAACACAGGAATGGACTACTCCTTTTGTGCTCGATACCGAAGCTGCCGGTGAGTTGTCTATCGACTTTACTTCTACCGGCGAAGCCTATGCTTCGTACGTTAAGAACCGGAAATTGTTTGTGTTTAAATTTGCTGAACCTAAATAATAAGTTCTTGGTTTTTTGATTATTATTTTTTTATAAACGTAAAAATGAAATTAAAATTAATCCTCTCTTTCCTCATTCTGTTTGGAACTTCAGCCTACTTAATTTGCGCTGAAATTCGGGTTGAAGGAACTGTTTTTGCCGATAAAAACGCCAACGGAGTGCTGGATAGGGGCGAGAAAGGAATCAAAAATATCCCTGTCTCTAATGGAGTTGATATTGTTTTTACGGATTCAAAGGGTAATTATCGGATCAACTGTAGCTCACGGGCTACAGTTTTTCCGATATTACCTTCTGAATATAAATTTCCGCTGAATCAGGCGAAAATACCAAACTCAAACTTCAAATTTCTCGATGTCGATTCTCGGAATACAATAGCTGGAGTTCATTTCGGACTACTGAAGGCTGAGATGAAAAGGTCGTTCTCCCTCACGGCCGTTGGCGATATTCAGGTGAAGGATGCCGATGAACTGAATTACGCTTCCAAATCTGTTATTTCGGAACTTGCCGGCGGTACTCAGGCCGATCTGAATATCATGTTGGGCGATTTGGTCAATGATGACCCTGCACTTTTCTTGCCGGTTAAGCAATTGCTCAATAATCTTTCAACGCCCACCTGGACGGTTTATGGCAATCACGATCGCGAAGTAAATGACTCCTCTACCTCCGACGATGCCTATCGTCGCCATTTTGGTGCTTCTGTTTATGCTTTTAATGCTCATAATACGCATTTTTTGGTGTTAAATAATATGCAACCCAAAGGCAGATACGGATACGATACAAGGTTTTCTGATGATGAGCTGCGGTTTGTGAAAAATGATCTTGAGTTGGTACCACGCAATTGTTTGCTCATAATCGCCATGCACGGACCACTCCAATATACAAAAAACAAGGAGCAGTTACTTGCTTTGCTTCACGACAGGCCTAATGTGCTTGTGTTGTCGGGGCATACGCATATTGTGGAAAGATATTTTCACCGAAACAATATTGCCGTTATTCCCGAGATTGGTGTAGGAGCCTCCTGCGGCATGTGGTGGACCGGCGAAAAAAATGAGTTAGGTGTGCCTACAGCTTTGATGCAATGCGGCAGCTATCCCAATTATTTTAAAATCCATATCAGCGATGGGAAATACGGGATGGCTTATAAGGCTGTTGGGCTTGATGCAGGTCGCCAGATGGAAGTTTGGGCTGATACGATTCCTGCTACCACGCAAGGGCTTAATGCGGCAACAGACAGTGTAAGAATTGTAGCGAATATTTTTGCAGGTTCTGATAGTACTCAGGTGTGGCTAACCCTGAATAATACCCTGAAATTGAAAATGCAGAAAACAGATATGGTTTCGCCCAATGTATCTAAACTGCTAAGTCTTTACAACAACAAAGTTTATCCCACAGCCGGAAATACCCGAAACCCGCTACGCAGGAGGTCATCGCCTCATATCTGGTCGGTAACTGTTCCTGTTGCAGGGTCTGCTGTTTATTCTGTTCAGATTGATGCCGGCGATAACTATGGCTTTAAAGCTACAAGGGTTCAGGTGTTCAATAATCACGCATATTAGAAGTAAAACAAACGGAAGATGTATCTTGATTTTGCTGTCAGGGATACATCTTCCGTTGTTTTTTTACTCCATACCAAGATACCATTTTTGTAATACAAAAAATGCTTTTTTGCGCTGTCCCTGATCCGACACAAGACCCTTTCGGTTAAACTCATCCTGTATCTCGGGCAAATGACGCCGCGGCGATCTGAAATCCTTCAAAATCCAGGGAGTGGTTCCGGCTAATCCCTTAATTCTCTTTAGCATTTCAATATTTTTCTCATATAATTTCTCCTGATATTCTTCGGTGAAAAGCTCCTTGTCTGAGCCGTGAAGACCATATCTGGCACCACCTCCAAACTCCGAAACAAAAACCGGTTTGTTGATATCGAAAGTCCAGTTTACCAAATCGCATTTTTCCCAGTTACCATCGTACCAACCTACATATTGGTTGAAGCTGATTAAATCCAGCACATTACCCAGCGGATCGTGTACCGTTAACTGATTCCGGCTGAGTTCTTCTTTTTCCATCGCAGCAGCTACCAAACGGGTGTTGTCCAACTCCCGGGTTTTGTTGGCTAATTTAGTGAGAAAATTCAGACGGGCATTGCCCACCGGAGTTTCGTTGGCTATCGACCATATAATTATGTTGGCTCTGTTTTTATCGCGGGTTATCATGTCCGTCAGCTGCGTTTCGGCATTGGTGTAAGTTGCAGGGTTCAGCCAGTGTATCGTCCAGTAAACGGGAATTTCGCTCCAAACCATCAATCCCAAACGCTCTGCAGTGCGTATCATAAATTCGTTGTGAGGGTAGTGCGCCAGTCGAACAAAATTACACCCCAGCTCCTTAGCCCAGTTGAGCAGCGTAAGCGATTGTTCTTCATTGTAAGCACGCCCACTGTTAAATGCTGTTTCTTCGTGGATAGATATACCGCGACAAAAAATCTTTTCGCCATTCAACAAAATATCGGTTCCTTTCGTTTCTATCGTTCTGAATCCAATCTGGTCGCTGGTTTTATCGCTGTTTGTACTCAGAGTTACGGTGTACAATTTCGGGTTTTTGGGGCTCCAGAGGGTTAGTTTTTTTACTGTTATTTCCACCGCAGCGTAGCCTTTATCGTCGGTTGTAACTGTTTTTTCAATTGATAATTCAGGTATTTTCAGGGTTATCTTTTCACCTTGCTGAGCGCCATCTAATTGTATCCATCCTTTTATCAGCTTGTTGTTGCCCTTGTCAAGCTGTATCATGTAGTCGCGTATAAAAGTTTTTGGCGTGGTAACTAACGATACCTGACGGGTTATTCCTCCAAAGTTCCACCAGTCGGCATTCACAGTAGGTACGCCTTCCGGTTTTCGGCGGTTATCAGCTTTAACTACAAGCGAGTTCTCTCCAATTTTGATTTTATCAGTTATATCAATGTTAAATGGAGTAAACCCTCCGGTATGAACACCGATTGGTTTTCCATTCAGATAGATTCGGGCTTCGTAATTTACAGCACCAAAATACAGAAAATACCGTTTTTCGTTTTCAATATTATTTATTTCAAATCGTTTGCGATACCACACAGTGCCTTCATAGTAATACAGCTCCGGACGTTGCGTGTTCCAGTCGCCAGGTACAAACAAGCTTTTATCCGTTGCAAAATTATACTCCTGAAGGCGTTTTTTGTCGTTATTTTCCTGATCCAGAAAGTAACCGCTTCGCGACGGATTTAGTCGGTAGTCATAATAACCGTTTTCAAAAGGGTCAACAATTGTTTTCCAGCTACCCTCAAGCGAAATAATGTCGCGGTTGTTTACGTTGATAATCTGCGGATACAGTCCTTCGTTCTGCGCATTTGTCTTAGATAACGCCAACACGGCCAGGCAACATAAGACGATTTTAGATTTACAATTCATGTTTTTCGATTTTTTCTGTTTTAAGTGTTATCTGATTTGAAGATTATTTTCTTTTTGAATATGACAAAACCGCATCTGGGATTGCTAAAAACTTGTATGCCAATACTATTTGCAGTAATTTACAATATGATAATTGTAAGGCCGATATAAATAGGACCAATAATTCATTCTCAATGAGTAGGAGGTTTTGGTGTCGAAAAGCTAAACTTGTCGTTTTGCATTCAGCTGCAGAGTCCGGTCATTTTTTTGCAACAAAAAATTCTGACATCTCCGCTAAGTAAAGGATTTCAAAGATAATAAATTTATTGGACAGGTGATGTAAACGTAATCACCCCAACCTGAAGATTTTTATCAGATTGGGGTGAAGATTTTTTAAAGATTTTTCTTCGCTTCATCAATTGTAATATAAGTTGATATTCATCAGTATCTAAACGCTTATCGCAAATATGAAATAGTTAAAAGGTAAAAAAATAATGTATAGTTATTTGAATATCATTAGTATTTTGGCTTTGTTGAAAGGTAAATTTAAGTCTCACAAAAAGTACTATACTTAAAAAGATATCCGGAGAGTAATCGGGAAGTGGCATTACAACTTAGCTAATTGCGTAGAAACAAATATTTTAGTACGACGCCCTGAGGCATTGTTATAAGGTGATATTGAGATCAGGCAATGACAAATGTATTAATTTTTAATTTCAAGTAATGAATACGGCAGTTAAAACGGTAAATTCCACAACTCACACTATTTAAGTATCATTTTGATGCTGATGCTTGATTAAAGCTATAATTTTGCTTTAAAATAATTAATTATTAGTGTCATAATATGAAAAGATTCTTTACAATTTTAGTACTCGTTTCAATGTTTACTTTTGTATGTGTAACATTGCATGCACAGGTAAGTTTGCAGAATCCAACGATAAAGGATTCCGGCTATGATCTTCAGGTAATTTTAGCACTGACAGACAAAAATGGTAATTCGCTTGACCAGTCAAAGCTCAGCTTCTATGTTTTTAAAGACAATTCCGATGCTCCTGTTACATTCGATAAGGAAATCTACACTAAACTTGATAGTAGTATAACAGAGATTCCTTATGGATTTGCAGATAAGGAAAATTATGATTTCTATCAGAATAGTGATGGAGCCACATGTGTCTATTATGCCTGGAGTGGACATAAAAAATTAGGTGCCCAGGCAATACATCGTGATGGCGACATAGTCTCAAAATCTGATATAGTTTGGACTGATGGTACAATCACTTCTGCTGATGGTGGAACTGTGGATCCAGACCCAGACCCAAACCAAGATCCTACATTTGACGAAAGTGCACTTATCATAAACCCTGAAGGAACAAAGACAGAAACTTCACGCAGTTCTTTCACCTATTATAAATTAGGTAGTGGTATTTATTCAGGCACTGATAATGGTTTGATAAGCAATTATGTAAATGGAACCGACGGTAATATATATCTTCAGGGAACAATAGGTAAGTTTAAGATTGATAATTACATTAAGCTTGAAAAGATTGGTGATAAATATAAGGCTGCATTTCCACAACTAATACTTGTTCAGGAACAAGACGGTGTGAAATACCCATTTTATGCTTCGCGCCTTGTAAAAACGACGGATCAGGATAACGACAGTACTTACTATGCAATTGATACCGCAAATGCTAATGAGCTGACATTCAGTTTGTCGGAAACAGGCGTTCTTACACTCGACGGCAGTTCGGATGGAAACGTAATTCTTGGTCTTATTGATGCGGATAGTATTTGGACAGGCTATGGTGATTATGATTTTTCAGAAACTCCTATCAATAGTCTTGTGACTACACTCCCTGAAGGTGCTGAAATAAAGACATGGATACTCTCCTACAAGTTTGCCAATGACCCTGAAGGTGTTACTTCAACAAAGAAAGTTAGTGTGGCTATGGTGGGTAACGATATATTTGTCAGCAACCCATATAATAACAGCAAGGAGCAGTGGTTTAAAGGTACAATCAATGGCACAATAGCCACATTTCTGCCCAATCAGTTCCTTGGTGCTGATGTTACAAGCAACCATTATCTGTACTTCCGTACGGGTAGGATGACAACAACAGATGGTCTGACATTTTTGTATGAACAGGCTAATCAAATTATTTTTAACTATAATGCAGATGTTCAAAGCCTGACAACAACTGATGATGTAACGTTCTTTATTAGTCAGGGCACCGGAACAACAGCTGCTAATGTAGGAAACTACGACTTCCCTCAGTTCAAAATCTTTGTTGAAACCGTTGCTACTCTTCAGGATCCTGCTATTACAGGTATTTCTGATGAAAGTTCATACGATGACTATGGTTATGGATATATCCAAGTAAAAATTCCGACAAAAGACACTGAGGGTAATGACCTTGATACCGACAATTTGTATTACAGCATATACAAGCAAGGTGAGTCAACTCCTTTCGTACTGACACCGGCTGTCTATGTTGACCTAACTGCAGATATGACAGAGATACCTTTCAATCTGGAGAATTACGACATATATCCTTATGATGCTGATAACCGTACTGTGATACTTTACTTTCCTACTAACATTAAGTTGGGCGTACAGAGCATTTACCGAACCGCAGCTGGTAAGGAGTATAAGTCAAATATTGTATGGAGCGATGGTACAACGGGAATAACAGGTATACCTTCTGTAAACGTTGAAAACAGTACCGATGTTCGCTATTATGATCTTACAGGACGTCAGGTATTACATCCTCAGGTTGGTCAAATTTATATCAAAAAAACAGGAACGAGTGGCAAAGGTATTTTAATTAAAATAGTAAAATAATAAAAATAATATTTTTTCATTTTATCATAAGACAGCATGCAAATTCTTTTTTCGCGCAAGTTGTTACTTTTTAAGACTGATATGCTAAGAAAATTTGAGACACTGCTACTACTGTTACTCATAAATATTGGAGTGACAATGGCGCAGACATATGTAAAAGGTACAGTTACAGCTGAAGACAACGGTGAGATGCTGATAGGTGCCACTGTAAAAATTGAAGGGGAAAATGTTGGTGTTATCACGGATGTCAACGGACATTTCGAGCTTTCTGTTCCCAAAGGTAAAAATATAGTCGTCAGCTATGTTAGCATGGAGAGTCAGGTATTGCTTCCTAAACCACTGATGAACATAGTACTGAAATCAAACACTACGTTAAAGGAAGTTGTGGTTACAGGCATGCAACAAATGGACAAGAGATTATTTACTGGTGCTACATCTAAGGTAAGTGGTGCAAATGCTAAGCTCGATGGTGTGGCCGATGTAAGCCGGTCTTTAGAAGGTAAAGTGGCTGGCGTCAGTGTTCAGAATGTGAGTGGAACATTTGGTACGGCTCCAAAAATTCGTGTGCGTGGAGCAACGTCTATCTACGGAAACTCAAAACCGCTGTGGGTTGTTGACGGTGTGATAATGGAGGATGTGACTGAGGTTAGTGCCGATGAACTTTCTTCTGGTGATGCTGTGACACTTATATCGTCGGCTATTGCAGGGCTGAATTCGGACGACATCGAGTCGTTCCAGATTCTCAAGGATGGTAGCGCAACGTCTATCTATGGTGCCAGAGCTATGGCAGGAGTTATTGTTGTTACTACGAAGAAAGGCAGAGCAGGATCAAACAAGATAAGTTTTACAAGCGAGTTATCGCTACGTTTGAAACCCAGTTATGACGATTTCAATATTATGAACTCTCAGGAACAAATGGCAGTTTATAAAGAAATGAATAATGCTGGTCTGCTTAATTTTGCAGAAACATATCGGGCAGCAAACAGTGGTGTATATGGTAAGATGTATCATCTGCTCAATACATACGACCCCTCCACTGGTGCCTTTGCTTTGGCAAACACGCAGAGTGCACGCAATGCATATCTTCGAGAGGCTGAGTATAGAAATACTGACTGGTTTGATCTGCTTTTTAGTAATTCAATAACACAGAACCACTCTATCAGTATGGCCTCGGGTACTGAGAAGGCGCAGTACTATACTTCGTTCAGTTATATGAACGATCCGGGTTGGTACAAGCAAAGCAATGTGCAGCGTTATACAGGTAATGTAAATGCTCTGTATCAGATATCAAAAAAACTCAAACTAAACATTATAGGTAATGCTGCATATCGTAAACAACGGGCTCCGGGAACGCTTGGTCAAAGTCTTGATGTTGTATCTGGTGAGGTAAAGCGCGACTTCGATATCAACCCTTTTTCTTATGCACTAAATAGCTCCCGAGCATTAGATCCTGATGCCTATTATGTACGCAATTATGCAGCATTCAATATCTTTAACGAGCTGGAGAATAACTTCATGAATTTCAATGTAGTTGATACAAAGATTCAAACTGAGCTGAAGTATAAACCTACTGCAAAACTTGAACTTTCAACTATTTATGCATATAAGTTCTCAACTACATTACAAGAGCACGAGATTCACGAAAGTTCGAACCAGGCTCTGGCTTATCGTTCAATGGACGACGCTACCATACGTGACAGTAATCCATGGCTTTATACTGACCCCGACAATGCAAATTCCTTGCCGGTGTCGGTACTGTCGTCCGGAGGCTTTTACCGTGAAACAAAGTACAGAATGAATAGTTGGGACGTTAGGGCAACAGCTAATTACAACGATGTATTTAATGAAGATCATATTGTTAACTTTTTTGGTGGTATGGAGGTGAATAGTTTAGAACGTCGTAAGACTTTCTTTCAGGGAGTTGGTATGCAGTATGACATGGGTCTGCTCGCTTCATTCGATTATCAGTACTTCAAGCAGTCGCAAGAGGAGGGAACTTCCTACTACAGTGTGGTTGACGCCAATTCACGTTCTGCTGCTTTCTTCGGTACAGCAAACTATTCATATCAGGGTAAATATAGCATTAACGGAACTATGCGTTACGAAGGTACTAACAAACTGGGGCGCAGTCGTTCTGCGAGATGGCTTCCTACATGGAATATTTCAGGTGCATGGAATGCCCATGAGGAGAAATGGTTTGGACAGCTGCGACCTGTCATGTCAAACTTTACATTGCGTGCTTCTTACTCCCTTACTGCTGATCGTGGCCCTTCATTCGTCACAAATTCCCTTTCTGTTATCTCAAGTTATAACCCATGGCGTCCATTTACGTCGGCAACAGAGTCCGGACTACAACTCGAAGACATTGAAAACAGCGAACTTACTTACGAAAAGAAGCACGAACTGAATATTGGCGCTGCAACAGGATTCCTAAATAATCGCATCAATATTGAATTGGACTGGTATCGCCGTAATAACTTTGATCTTATTGGTATTGTTAATACAACAGGCGTAGGCGGAATTATCTCTAAGTATGCTAACGTGGCCAGCATGCGCTCCCATGGTGTTGAGTTTTCTATTTCAACAAAAAACATTGAGGCGAAAAATTTTAAATGGAGCACAGACTTTATATTTTCAAGGACGAAGAATACTGTGACTGATTTCGACTCTAATACCAGCGTTATTGAGATGGTGACAGGCAATGGATTTACTATGGAAGGCTATCCGGTGCGCTCGCTTTTTTCGTTTGATTTTCGTGGTTTGAACGAAGATGGAGTGCCTACGTTTGTTAACGAAGATGGCGAAATCACAACTTCGGATATTTATTTTCAGGAGAGAGAGAAGAAAGGACATCTGGTGTATGAGGGTTCGGTAGATCCTACCATAACAGGTTCGCTTGGTAATGTATTTCAATACAAAAATTTCAAAATCAATGTCTTTATGACTTATTCAGGGGGCAATGTGCTACGTCTTGATCCTGTATTCAAAGGTACTTACTCCGATCTTACTGCTATGTCAAAAGAGTTCAAAAATCGGTGGACTGTTCAAGGAGATGAGGCTTACACAGACATTCCTGTTATTGCCGATCGTCGTCTCCATGCTAATGACAACCAGCTTAGTTATGCCTACAATGCGTATAATTACTCAACAGCTCGCACAGCTAAAGGAGATTTTATACGCCTGAAAGAGATTAGTGTCTCATATGACTTTCCAAAGGAATGGACAACCTATCTCAAAATGTCGGATTTTTCAGTAAAACTACAAGCAACAAACATATGTCTTTTATACAGCGACAAGAAACTGAACGGTCAGGATCCGGAGTTCTATAACAGTGGAGGCGTGGCTTCGCCGATGCCTAAGCAATTTACTTTAACCCTTCGTATGGGACTTTAGAAATAAATTATTAATAGAGAAAAATGAAGAATTCTTTAAAATATTTACTATGTGCTGTAGTGCTTTTGTCATCATGTGACAGTTTTCTTGACAAAGTACCAGATAGCCGTACCGAACTGAACAGTGCAGATAAAGTTACTAAGTTGTTGGTATCTGCATATCCTTCGTTTACAAGCATACTTATGGCTGAGATGGCTTCTGATAACGCTATGGATAATGGGTCAAAGTACGAAGTCAGTGATAAACTTCAGGAAGAAGCTTATTTGTGGGACAAACTGACGGCACAGTCAAACGACTCTCCAAGCAACTTATGGCAAGGCTGTTATGCTTCGGTCGCTGTCGCCAATCAAGCTTTGCAGGCCATTGACGCAATGGGCAACTCTGCCAATTTGCAGCCACAACGCGGAGAAGCTCTAATGTGTCGTGCATGGGCTCATTTTCAGTTGGCATTAATTTTTTGTAAAACTTACAATCCGGAAACTGCCAGTCAGGATTTGGGACTACCATACTCCAGTGCCCCTGAGACAACTGTTAAGCCTAATTACAAACGTGGCTCATTAGCACAACTCTATCAGAACATACAGAAGGATATTGAAGAAGCTCTGCCGTTAATTGATAACAATCTGTACAGTGTTCCGAAATACCACTTTAACCGTAAGGCTGCTTATGCCTTTGCTGCACGATTTTATCTTTATACTCAGCAGTGGGAGGCATGCATTGAAGCTGCGACAGAGGTTCTTGGTAGTAACCCAACAAGCTTATTGCGCAACTGGAATACAATCCACAATATGGCTCGCGACTATGAGTCTCGTTGCAATGCGTATATAGCTGAGTCTTCTGCAGCTAATTTACTGATACAGACTGCATACTCTGATATGCCGTTCTGGCTGGGAGCAACTGCATATGGTGCGCGTTACGGTCATAACAATGTAAACATAGCTCAGAAAGAGACATATTTTATGGATGGTATATGGGGTAATCTCGATGAGGGTACAGGACTTTATATGGGGCATTCTACTTGGGGGCTGGAGCAGAAAGTCTGCTATTCAAAGTATTCCATGTATGCTGAATATACAGATAAAGTAGCTGGTACAGGTTACCGACGTAGTGTGACGGTGATGCTTAGCACAAACGAAACGCTACTCTGTCGTGCCGAGGCTTACGCTCATTTAAAAGATTACGACCATTCAATTCAGGACATAAATTATTGGATTCAGACAAATACGCTTGATGGTAAAACGATTACTGCCAACTCCATCGATAATATATATGGTGACATGAAATATATGGAGGCAACAGACGGTACTCCACTTCCAGCCAACGAGAATGGTACACCAAAGAAACGTTTTCATCCTGTTGGCTTCACTGTAGAAGATGGTCGACAAGAGAACTTTCTTCAGTGCATTCTCCACCTGCGCAGATGCGAAACGATGATGGATGGATTGCGATGGTTTGACATTAAACGTTTCGGCATAGAAATAGCTCACAACCGTGATGGTATGAAAGCAGATATACTCCATCAGGATGATCCCCGACGAGTATTCCAAATTCCGGATGATGTCATCAGTGCAGGAATAGAACCAAATCCACGTTAATTAAAAATTATGAATTATATAAGAAAATCAATACTTCAAGGCATTTTAGTTGCCTTTTCAGTTGTAGGAACGGGTGTGAGCTTCAGTTCATGCTCTTCCGAGGAACTAGATCCAGTCAGTGTTTTTGCAAGTGAAACCACTGAAGTGCAGAACGATTTCGATCGCTGGTTGGAAAAAAATTATGTAGACAATTACAATATTGAGTTTAAGTATCGTTTTGAGTTTAATGAGAGTGATAAAAGCTATAATCTTATTGCTGCCGATTACAATAAGTCTATTGCTCTTTCCAAACTTATCAAATTTCTATGGTTGGAGACATACGAAGAACTATGTGGTACGGATTTTATACGTTCTTATTGTCCAAAGGTGATATTCCTTATAGGTTCGCCTGCATACGATGAAAGTGGCTCCGTAGTATTAGGAGCAGCTGAGGGTGGACTAAAAATATCACTCTTCAACGTTAATGGTATTAATACAGAGAATTTAAACGTAGAAGAACTCAATAAATGGTATTTTAAGACTATGCACCATGAGTTTGGACATATTTTAAATCAAAAGAAGAGTTATCCCACAGAATTCAATGAGGTTTCTGCGAAAAACTACCAGTCGGAGAGTTGGGTCAATCTCACTGATCAGGAAGCACTCGATATGGGTTTCGTTTCAAATTACGCGAGTAGTGAGGCTTCTGAAGATTTCGTAGAAATCCTGTCAATTTACGTCACAAATGATGCAGCTTACTGGGATAATCTTGTAAGCAGTGCCAGCGAAACGGGGCAGCAGGCTATTAATGCCAAATTGAATATTGTGAAAAGCTATTGCAAGGAAACATTTGGTTTTGACCTCGACAACCTTCGCCGCATTGTACAGCGTAGATCTGCAGAGGTTGTAGATCTTAATCTTAATCTTGATTAAAGATAAATAATAATTGACAGTTATGAACATATTACTTATAAATAAAGCCCGGAGGATATTTGCTGTATTCTTCACGCTACTTTCTTTGCTTCTTACTTCTCTTCTGCTAACTTCTTGCAACAGTGAAGGCGAAGTATTCACTGAGTCGTCGGCACAAAGAGCTACTACTGCAATTAAAGAATATACAAAAATTCTTACGCAACAGGAAAATGGATGGATTTTGAAGTATTATCCTCAATCAGCGATGGAGTATGGTGGCTATACCACCTTGATAAAATTTGCAAGCGATGGCAAGGTGCAGATGGCGAGTGAACTGTTTAAGAGTACGGATGTTTTGGAGAGCTCCTATTCTTTGAAACAGAGTGCTGGCATATATCTTACTTTTGACACATATAATGAGATGATACATTTATTCTCTGATCCTTCAGCACCGTTCCGCGGGAGTACAGGAAGTGGAATGGAAGGGGACTATGACTTTAGTATTATGCACGCTTCTCAGGATAGTATTGTGCTTAAGGGGCGTAAATCAGGTACACGCGCCGTTATGGTGCCAATGAAGATAGATAAACAGTGGAAAGAATATATAGAAGAAACAAACGCAGCTGAGTTTATGATGACATTTAAGAAATACACTCTTGATGTCTCAGGAAAGACATATAAAGTGTCGCGTACTGACCGTAACCTCACCATCTCTGCCGATGAAGAAGAAACGCAGTCTTCTATCGTAGCTCACTATCTGTTTACCCCGAAAGGCATAGAATTGTATGAACCCATTGAAATAGATGGAAAGAAAATATCTGGTTTTGTTCTCACTGATAATGACGTATATCCTGAGGTCAACAACACCGAGATAGTCTTAATGCCCGAAATTCCGAATCTAAACGAATATCTCGTTGATGGAATGTGGTTTATATCTTATAGTAATTTAGGTGTCTATGGTCAGAAATATTGGAATTATCTGAAGACAAGTCTTGACAATATCAATGAAGAACTTTTGTTCGCTTTCATCGGAACTTATAATGGGCAATTCAGCTTTACATTTAATAGCTCTGGCTATATTGGCTCACTTTATTATGACTATTTTTTTATTGGTAGTAATCAGATATCTCTCAATTTTCCATTGATGGCTGATACTAACGGAGCAAACTATTATAATAATGTGGCAGGAATGAAATCAGCACTTGTACCATTTGCGCATAGTTCTACTCGTTTCTTTAACCTAAGTGCCGACGACGTTAAGCGTCCCACATGGATAAAACTTACTGACAAATACGAGAAAACAAATATCATTGTTCTGACCAAGTCTATCGTTACTTATCCATTTAAAAATTAAAGCAAAACCTTTAGATGATTTTTTATCTGATTGAGATTACTATCGCCCTAACCAGTTGAGGAAATCTGTCCTCCTGAGCGAACTAATTATTGCCTCCTTCTCTATTTCACCAGCGCAGACAGTAACCTGAAGCCTTTGGTTGTCAATCTTTTTTACATGCACAATTGCCTGAATGGAAGAAACAACACTGCGCGAGAGTTGGAAGAAGTCATGATCATAAACAATGGACATGACTTCTTCCATACTTTTCATTTCCGTTACATTGTTTTTGCCTTCCTTGGAGTATGCCATGATGTAACGATCTTCTACACAGAAAAATGCTATATCTGAGATATTGAGATACGAAAACGTTTTGTTACCGCAGATAAGTATGCGTTGAACTTCACGATTCTTTGGCACTAATTCCTTATATACAGAAGGATTGAAGATTTCAGTCATGCTTTCCAATTTCTCTAATGCACGCATAACATCATCTTCTACAATAGGTTTTAGCAGGTAGTCAATGCTGTGAACCTTAAATGCTTCAAGTGCGTAGTCGTTGTATGCTGTTGTAAAGATTATTGGTACTTTCACATCTACATGTTCGAGAATATCAAAACAGTTGCCGTCACCAAGATCTATGTCCATGAAAATCAAATCAACATCTTCTATTTCAAGAAACTTGATACTCTCTTCAACTGACTCCAATGTGCTGATCAATTGATAGTTGGGTCTTATCTTAATGATGATGTCTTGAATATTCTCTCTTGCAATTTCTTCATCTTCAATAATAATATATCTCATAACTGTTAGTATAAAAAGGGTATTGTTACAATAAATGTCTTGTTATCATCACTAATCTCGATTTTTCTTTCATAAACGTCATAGAGTTTCTGAAGGTATTTCAATCCTATCTGTGTGGAGTGTAACGACTCTTTACGGTTAATAGGATTGCTCACTGTCAAATGATCATTCTTGAAATCGATGGTTACGCACATCGGTATTTGAGTGCTTATCTTATTGTGTTTTATTGCATTTTCTACCAATAGCTGTAGAGTGAAAGGTATGATGTATTGTAGCTTGCTGGGATTACCATTCATTTTTATGCTAAAATTGTTGTTGTAACGAAGAATGAGAATTTTTGTGTATTCCTCAACAAAACTAATTTCATCTTTCAAAGCCACTTTTTCCCTTCCTTGCTGCTCAAGTACAAAACGATATATTCGTGACAGAGAAAGTATGAAAGCTTTAGATTTTTCTGTGTCTTTCGCTACGAGAGAATAAAGAATGTTGAGCGTATTGAACAGGAAATGAGGATCCACTTGCGATCTGAGGGCATCGTACTGATATTGCAGTACCTTTTGTTTCGCCAAACTGATCTCCTTTATCTGCTTGATATGGTTTTTGACGAAATATGTCACTTCCAGACCTAAGAAAATAAAAATATTGTTGAAAACAGTGCCAGCCCAGTTTACGCGGCTTAACTGCTCGTCGATGTACGAAACCACAAACAAAAAAAGCAGGTTAACTACAATCATACTGGCAAACGAGAATAAAATGTCAATTGTTAACTTTCTTGACTGTGTAGACGTTGATGGTCGAGAAAAAACAATTACATAGTTTACAATATAAGTAATAACGATAGGAATGAAGTTAAGGGCGAAATACACCATGAACTGATGCATACTTTCGTAAGGCCAAAGTAACTTACTGTCAATTAGATTGTAGAACAATTGAAACAGAATATAATAGGCAATAACTATACAGGGATGCAGAAGCTTGCTATTTAATGATAACGCTTTATATAGCGGTAACCACTTTTTGATATCAATCATAATTTGGATAAGGATTTCTACAGATTACAGAAGTATTTTGGTCACAGATTAAAGCCAGACTGCTATATTTTAAAAGGTCATTAACGGAAAAAGATTTCTTTCAATCAAACATCTTTTTTTTTGCAACATATAGGAATATCATCAAAGATAATTGAGAATCATCAGCCATGATGTCCAAACTATATTTATGTACAGTTGTAACTTATTGAATAATTGTGCGATTTGTGTGCAAATTAAAAAAATCTAATATCTGCTGTCGTATGCGGGCATTAATGTATATTAAAATGCAAAGCTAACTGTTTTTCATTGATTTACAAAGCTTTCGAGCAATATATTTTGTAGCATGAATTTTCACTACATATACTTGTTAAACGTCTTTATGGTTTGTCCGTCCATTAGCGGAGGTTAGGTGCGGAATCAAAAAGTAGATTTAGGCGTGAAATAAACAAATAGGTTTTGTGTGGTTAATAATACACAAAACAGCCCAACCAGAATATCAGATTGAGCTGTTCTATAACTTGAAACTTTAAACGCGAAATAATTAATTCGCGCAGCGGCTTATTTTACTTCTTCAAATGTAATATATATTGATATTCAGCAACATGAAAACACATGTTGCAAATATGATACAAATAAAAAGGCAATAAAAATAAAATATATAATCCTGTATATCAATTATTTATATCCTGCTTAATAGATAAATATAAATCTCCTGCAAAGATACACTAAATCTCAGAATTTGAGAGCTGGAGAATAAAAAAACCGCCCCTTTTTGGGGCGGCTCTCGCAAGAAAACCAATTGCCAACGCTTAGGCAACAGTCACAGAACCCAAATACACACTGTTTGCAACTTCTTTACCGTCTGCGGTAATGAAGCCCAGGAATACTTCAACGCTTTCGCCAACCCAATCAGCAGGAACAGAAATATCTTCTGTAGCTGAGACTCTTTGATTTCCACCTGCATCAAATACAGATTCGGCTCTTGTTGGGTTTAAAACAACAATCAGAGCTTTGTCTGTTTGGGTGGCAGTGCCACTGCCAGAGTTATCATCCCAATTCAGGGTAACAACGCCATTTGCAGAGGTGGCTAAGGCGTTCACAGCTCCGGTCAAGTTACCACGAGAAACAAGCACTTTGGCAAGATCAACACTGTAGTCAGCAGAGGAACTGCCAGTAACAGCATTGTTCAGAATGTAAGACATAGCAGCATTGAATGCTGTTTGCTTGATTGCATACTTTTTGTAACCAACACGGAGGAACCCGGTTATCGGTTTCAAAATTGCCAACACTAAAGCGAACTTAGTACGCTGATTTACCTGCCCATCTGTGCGAGGATTGCTTACTGAAGTTGCTTTTGCACGCATGTAGCTGATACCTTTCCAGTTACCACCTACGACATTTCCCACTTTACCTGAGAAGCTTCCGAGAATACCTAAATTAATCTTTCCCATACCTTGAAAATTTAAAAAATGAATAATAGTTTAATTTGGACTTGGTACGAAGGAGAACCCTTTTTGACCTTGTCTTGAACAAAGGTAATGCGAGTTAATTGATAGATAATCAGATTGGAAGCTATTGCCTTTCTTTGCTTTAACCTGCCGTTTTCCTCGCGAAAAAACACGAAAAGGGAAAAGAAAATGTAAACCACCTCTTACTGCAAGAAAAAGCGAAGTGAAACGGAGCGTTGAGGCTGTCAAGGTTTTTTGTCAGAATACTACCCGACCAACGGGAGGTGTGGAGATTGTGACAAAAACCCGAAGGGCTTGACCTTTACTGACTCATTTTATTGCTGTTATCTTTGTGAACATTTTTTTTGTCGTACTATACAACTTCTGTGTTTTGTATTTTAAATATACACCAACTGCATTTTTTCTTAGGGGTGGGTGGTCGGGGGTTGGCGTGGGAGAAGCAGGTTTAAACCGAAAAAGGAAAAACAGCCTTGAGCCAGCGTGGATAGCAAGGCTGAAATGCGAGTGAAGAGAAACGGAAAGAAGTAATCAGCCTGTGCGGTGTGTGCGAGCCGCTGCGAGTGGAGCGAGTGCCCCGGACACAGGAAGCGCGGAGCGCGGTGGACGGGTGCTGCCGGCAGCTGGTTTGGCGCATTTTTTTGCCCGAATGGTGCGTTGGAAAAAGCAAGGGCTGGAAGTAATGAGCGAATGGAGTGTATTAAAGCGAATGAACGGAAAGGGTGTATGTGTGCGGTGGTGAAGCGGTGTGGAGTAAAACGGAACACGGCTGCAACCACATGGATTTGCAGGGTGGGAAAAGACATATACCCTGAAAGTGAAATGAGCGGAATGGAACGCAATGAGCGAATGAATGACAGCTCTTGTGTGGGGTTGGCAATAGCGGTGTGAAGCATGGAATGGAACTTGTGGAATGAAAGCAAACACGACTATGCCAACATGGGAAGTGAGCTGCAAAAAATGTGACAAACCATAACAGCACGAGCGACCGCAGGCGAGCAAAACTCTAAGTGGCGGCTGCCCCCAACTTACAAATAAAAATAAACCCTATTGGGGTTTTGGGGGCAGAAGTAGCCACGACTGAGGAATGACAGAACGTGGTGAACAAAACAAGCTAACACGCCATGACGAGCACCTACCGGAGCGCAGGAATGAGTGTGGAAGCGGTAGCCACAAGGGCAGCCGAAAAAATACAAGCTGAAGTGTAACGAAGTCTGGAGATTTTTTTCAGGCTGCTTGTTTTACCCTTGGGGCTATGTTTTTGTGAACAAAGTGGCGGAATGACGAAGACCGCTTTACCGATTCGGTTTAAACCTGCGTGGGCAGGTCTTTCAAATAAATTATAGCGCTTAAATTGAAATTCCCCATATCCCCCAAATGGGGATTTGGGGAATAATGGGGAAATGAAAATGACTTTATCGCAAAATATTTTATAGGACATAACGGATAAAGTTCCAGTCAAATTATTATTTCTTAAGCGTTAAATGGTAACCAGTACGCTTTAATAGTTCATTGTAGTTTATATCTTCTTCGGAAGCTACATCTGTATTTGTGAACCAGCCACAGAATAATATCTTCTTTGTAGATAATGATTGCACCACTTTCCAACAGAAATTAGGTACAGTAATATTCTTGATTTTCTGCTCGCCAAATACTCCTCCACAAATAATTAAAAGTGAATCGGATTGTGACCATTCCCTGATTTTTGTTTCGTAGGTTTTCCAAATACCCCGATTAAGATTGGGCGTTTGTGGTAAGCAATTATAATACCTGAAAGTCAGTTCGTCTTTCGTGCAATCATAGGCAAAATCCTCTGCATTTGCCAAATGACCTTTATCATAACCCGATTTTGAATAATCACTGTTTGTAGCAGTTTGTAAATTTTCTCTATCATTGATAAAGTGGTAGGACTTTCTTTTACATTCACCGCCACCATGATACAGTTTATAACTAACCCAGAGTGGTTCATGAAAATTGTTGCTGAAATTTACGGTGTAAATACTGGTTTTACAAATAATTTGTGCTTCAATATGAATGCACAAAAAGGATAACCAGATTATAGTAAATGTACGCATATGAACCAGTAGTGTTGAATATAACTTTATTCTTTTAGAAAAACGCCTACAATGCGAGCTCTTGTTCATTTTACATCATATAATTTAAACAATAAATAATAATTTTCCAAAAATGAGTTGTTTGATATATAAATGCATTCCAAATACCTACTTTTATAGTCAATAAAACTATTGTAGCATTGAATAATTGAAATGAAGCTATATAAAAATAAGAAGTTATTAATCCAAATTCACGAATATCAGTTTGATATGAACGTGTCTGTTTCAGGAAACAAACTACATGAAAAGCCAACGTTAATCCTATCATTAAGTCAAAGATCCACAAACTTTTTGAAGCTGACAATAGTCTCAAAATACAAAATATATAAGTGTAAATAGGCAAGCAATATGGTGCAAGAGATATGAAAATATTTCGAGAAAAGTGTCCACTATGATAAATTTCACCTGCACCATCACCTGCACGAAAAGAATGAATTTTTTGCAAAAAGAGTAAGCCAACAATTGTATGAATCAGTTCATGTGTCCAGGTTTCAAACCATTTGGCATTTTTACGCAAAAAAGATAGTCTCCGAATAATTATATAAATTACTATTCCAATGCTAAACCATAGGTATAGTTTAGAACTCTTTACTACTAACCAGAATGTAGTTTCAAAAAATTGCCAAGTACTGAGTAGTAAAAAAATAATAATTAATAGAAATGTAATTTTTTTCGTGAATTTCATTTATCATTATAATATTTTAAAAGCGACAAGGAACAACATAATACTTCAAATTATCTCATAAGTTATCAAAAATTTTAATCCTTTTGCCTTCATAAGGTTTACCTCCAAATTTGTCACTAAACCAATCCATAGGAATCCATTTTCCATCGCTTTCTCTTTGATATTCGGCATAAGCGTGTCCGCCTAAATTTCCAATAGCACAAACGAAACGAGATTCTAATCCTACTTGTCGAGCAAACGAGGCCATTAATATAGCAAAATCGTCACAATCTCCAGTGTATTGTTTTTCTGTTGTAAAGTAATATGTTTCAATGGTTTCAGAAGCACTCCTCCATGTATCTTCCGTTCCTGCAGGGTCATTAATATAAGTCCAGTGTGAACGAGCATATTTCCACAAAATTTCGAGTTGTTTCTCTTTATCTCCACTATGGTCTCCATTTTTAGTTATCACATCAGAAACATTTTTAAACACCCAACCTCCTGTTTGAATTTTTGTTCCGTTTTCTTCTACTTTTACCAAATCTTTCTCTTGGAAAGTTATATCGCTTCCACTTCCGTCTTTTGGAATAGTATTTTGTGTAGATTTTACAGAATTACTTTCTCCAATAAAATCAACAAGACACGACAATATTTGATAAGGAATATAAATGTATTCTTTCGTATTTATTTTATTCACTTTTGCTTTGAAAGAGTTATTATCAAGAATTCTTATCGGAGAGTTCGAATATTTTTTAGTCCACCATTTACCGGCATCGGCACCAAAGAACATTTTTGGTTGCTTTACAATAATTAAAATTGAATCGCTATTTCGTTTTACACATGTAGTATCAAAGTCGGATTTACTAGCTTGTAATGCAAGTCCAATAAATTTATCTAAACTGATATTGCCAATTTGTCTGGATTCTATCATTGTACTGTCGTTGGGATTTTGATTTTCAAATTTTCCTCGTAATTCGCCCGATAATCTGGGCTTACAACTCTTATTGAGCATAATCCCTATGACAATGACTGCCACTGCAAACACTCCGATTTTTATATTTTTTTTCATTACATCAATTATTTAGAGTTCATATATTTTTGAAACAATTCAGATTCAATTGTAGCAGATATAATTTTACCAAATCTACTTGTTGACCCAAATTCATCTTTATCAATTCCGATATAAGACAAATACAGAGCATAATACTTCACTTTTTTTAGATCTTCAATAGATCCAATATTTTCTAAAGGTGTATTACTGATAATTACAAGCAAGTGTTTTAATCGTGCATCTTTACCTTCATCGTCTTTATTCAAAGTTCCTGTTTTAGCATAAATACAATAACCTTTTGCCTCATATTTATTTACAACTTGCTTTAATCCAGCTGCTGTACCATTTTTGGGAACTTGTCGCAACTGAGAAAATACTTGTCGCTTGTGTAAATTGAAAAAAGTGGCTCTATCACTCCAAGTTGGCACTCTGAAAAATTCGTAGTTGTTAACCTGTGTTGCATCGTCCGAAAGAGTCGTAATGTTTGGGTAACGATTGAGAGTTGCTAGCCGCATTGCCATAGTAGCCATTTGCAAAGGCGAAACTTCAAGTGGTGCTGCACCCAAAGACATCTGAATTAATCCGTTTCTAATAAATGGGGGTAAATTTCTATCTGTTGAATTTTGGGAACCAGTTTCAGCATAAGTCCAGCCCCGCCAGTCTGATTTCTGCTTAAAAAGTATTGATAGATATGGCTCTTGTCCAAAGTAGTCAGAATAAAGATTAGTTTTACCAACCATATCTTCGCCGATATTGAAATTATCCATCAACCCAAGATTTATAATTCCTTGCCCAACTTCCATATTGCCGTCATTATACCATTTGTCCTTGTTAAAAGAATAACTGTTGCCATCCAAAGTGATAACTGGAAATGCGTAAGCATCGTTTCCTGCTGCCTTTAAAATATCTGTCAAATGCCCACTTCGCTGCATTCCAAACATAATCATTACTGAATGGTAGAGATTATTTGATTGTGTCAAATAATTATTGTGAGATAAAGCAGAATTGTAATCAATAGACCAAGGATTTTCATTAACCTCAGAGTATTTTACCCCACCATAATAATCAAATTTTTTATTTGTGCGAACTTCGGTTGGTTTATTTTGGTGCAATGCTTCATTCAAATAACTTGTTGTTACCTCAAGTTTTTCCCACGGAAATTGTTGTTGACTTGTAACAGCAGTATATGCTATCGGTTTGAACGAAGAACCAGGGCCTGGATTAAGCAATTGTAAAGCATTGTTACCAAAAATATCCCGTTCAGAATTATTATCACTTTCTTTGTATAAATTGCTGATAAAACGATTTATATATTTGATATTATTTGGATCTATTTTTCGATTTTTACTATAATCAAATAATGTACGAATACGACCGTTCCCGTCAATAACAACAGCAGAATAATCAAAGCTTTTTTCTACAACTTCATCTATTGCTCGAGCGATAGCCATTTCAGGACTTGCTGTTCGTAAAAGTTTTTTTAGTTTGATATTTACTAGCTCTATTCCTTTTTTTAATTCGGTAGTAATTTTACCTGATACTGCAATTTGTTTTTTATTAACATCGAAGTAAAAAGTTTGTCGAATACCAGAATTTTTTTGTTCTGTATATTTTTTTTCCTTAAATGCAATAAGTTGATTTATAGTTGTTTCTTTTAGATTAATTTTATTTCTGTTTTCTGAATTGATTATTGTATAGAATTTTTTATGTAAATCGTAGTCAATTGAAACTCGGATTGTAGAATCTTTGTATTCGGGATTATTCCCATAAGTGTCGGCTACAAGGTTTGCAAAGTTGTAACTCCACATTGATTCTTTTCCAAGAGGATAAAAAAGTTGCTGTCTGCCATTTAACCATAAGTTTTTTGCAAGGAAATGTTCATCATCTTGACCGTATTTCCAACCGAGTACATTTTTTTCTACACCATTGTTGTCTATTCTATTCAATAAAACTAAATCATTTTGCATAATGCGTGTAGCCAACTGATTGTCCGAGGAATTGCCTTTTATTGACATTGAGTCGGTTTCGATATGATAGTATTGCCTGCTGCCTTTACTTTGCTTTGAAATGATCAGCAATAATGGTTCTTTGTCGGCAACCCACGAAGAATCCAACCGCAAAATATGAATATTTGAAACTTGCTTGTGAACAATGCTTGGCAAAACATCCAATTCGTAATCGGGTGTAATTTTTAATCGATTTTTTACTTCGTTTGAGGAAATTTTTGAAAAACCAAAATATCTGTCAGTTTTTGCTGCAAGAATTTCGCCTGTCCATTGAATATCTTCCAACATTACGGACTTAATAAAATAATGTTTTTTATTTACACATAAGCGATAGAGTCCGTTTCGTTTTCTTAAATGTAATAGTTCTTCAGGATTATTCTTTTCAGGTTGTCGTTCATCAAAATATTTCAACAAACTGTAGAAAAATTTATTTTCTGTTGTGCTGTCATTAATAGCAATTTGCCATTCACGAGCAAAATCTTTATTGAGAGGACTTGTATATGTACTCCACACTGAATCCTTAGATAAATTGTAAGTCTTGTTAATATTCTGGAATCTAACAAACTCACGGTCAATTGCTTCAATTTTTTCAGTGATATTGTTGATAATTTTTGAAACATCAAATTGACTTTCTTTCTGGTTTTTGCCTTGTGGCTTGATAAAGAAAACGCAAGCGAGTGTTAATGATATTAAAACTATCGGAATCCATAATTTACTTTCTTGAATTTTACTGTTTTCGGAGTTTCTGTTTTGTCCGTCAATTATCATTTTCCAAACTGCAATGGAAAATAATCCAATTGGGAATAGCACAGCAATTCTACTTGTTATACTCAAAAAAGGGAAATCTTGCCCAAAGAATACAATACGGTTGGTCGCAGAAAGGAATACAAACAACGCAATGGCAAAGAGTAAAACAAACACACCGAGTAATGTGAAATTGGATTTATCTTCCAATTTTGTTTCGAAGCAGTATATCGACATTAATAAAAGCAACAATGCCATTAATAAAAACAAAAGCCATTGGCCGTGTTCGGCAAGAACATAACGGGTTATTACCAAATCTGTGGTTTGAGTTGTATAGGTACTACCCTGATTGAAATGAGGCTGTAAATTAAAGTATTTTGAGTTTGCTATTTTTTCATTGTTATACTGGTTTATAAACCACTGATTAAGCGCAGAACGCATTATGTAAGTAATGTCTTTTGAGTCAAAATCACTTTTAAGTATCAAATCGTCTATCTTTTCATCAGATTTCAGTTTTTGCACCTCGGCTCTGAATTTCATATGGGCTTTTGAATCCGCAAAATTCGAAACTCCATTGTAGATATTTGTAATGTCCAATATGCTAATCGTAATTAAAATTCCAAAAACAATACTAATCCCAATAGCAGTTTTTTTATTGATATATTCTTTTTTAAACCAATACCAAAGTAAACCTACAATCATTACGCCTGAAACTATAATTACCCAAGCAACATAGTTAAAAATAAAAATTAGTAAATCACCTTCAAATCGTAAGAAAAGGAAAAATAGGGTACATAGTAAAAAGGTTGTAATAATTTTATTTTTGTAAAATTCTCTTAGATTGAAACTTTTAGTGTTTTTATCTATCAGCTTTGTAATAACAAAGAAGTGAATCAATGAATACAACAAAAAGATTATTGAAAATCCAGCGTCTTTAATAAATAAATATCCAAAAGTCATTATCCACAATATTATTTGTGGCATAATTTTTTTGAAATTATTATCATCCTCTTCGTTTTCTTGTTTTAATTGCAACCATAAATTGAATAGCAAGAAAGTTATAATAGGAATAGGAATATTCAAAAAACGATTTAGGAAGTCAATTTTACTCCCGACTAAATATATCAACAGAAGTGCGAAAAATGAAATAAAAATCCATTTCAAAGGAATTTTAGCTAGTTTATCTTTAAGTTTATCTAAAAAATCAGGTACTTTCTTTAGGAATGAAACACATTGAAATATAACAGGTAATGCAAATGAAAAACATGTTGTACGCCAAACCGATATGCCATCTCTCATTTTGGCGAAAACAGTGGCATCAATATCATCTATTGGAACAAAAGTACTCATGCGCCAACCCAGAATTAACCGCACAATTGAAAAACAGAATACCACAACATAAACTGCAAGTTCCAAAACCGAAAGCGATTTTGTGTTCGCAATATTATCAACAAATAGTCGCAATCCTACTAACAGAATAAAAATCACTATAAACCAAAGAATATGGCTCCATTGCAAAGTATTTGTTTCTCTTAAATCATGTAAGTTACAAACCCACTGAACATTGTGATTGACCTTCCCTCGTGTTTGCAAAAGGAACTCTTTATCGGCAGTTATAATATTTTTGACTGTTGGATTATCAGCATATAAATCCATCGTTTCGACGAACAAAGAATCACGCGATGAACCAACAAAATAACGTATACGTGCATTTATATGGTTAAAATTATTTTCACTTTCAAAGATATTGTATAAAAAGCCTCCATTGATTTTAGCTTCAACAGCTTCATTCACAGAAGAAGTAATAAATAATCGTCCGTCTTGCTTGCGGAGTTTTTGCATTTTAGGTAGCACATAACGCAAACTGACATTGTTTTTTTCTTTGGGTTTTATCTGGAAAATATCAGTCTTTGAGCGACCAATACCGGAATAAAACAATTTTTCTTTCTCAATAGGGATAGCAAAGCGAGTATTCAAGTTATAATGATCTACAGATATACCGTTTATTTGTATTTCATTGTCGGAAAAGAAACTATTATTTGCTAAAAGCACTAATGAACTTTTGTTTTCGTTACTTTTCTCACGGCCGTAACTGTTATCTATTGGAATATTTTCGCGGACTAAAATTGCGCCATCAAAAAGCTCTTTTAATTCTTCAGTAAACTTAAAATTGGAAGTATGGGTAATTATTTCAGTTAGCGGAAAACCTTTATTTATTGGCTGATAAAATGAACTTGTATCGGTAGGACTCTGGGCTGACTGAGATATATAATAACATTTGTCTATGCCATTTTCTTTATACGGAATTATTTGTAGAGAATATAAAGTTTTTCCATTTTTTGTAATCGAAAATCCTTTCGAAACATCAGTATTTATTATTTTGTTTTGAAGTTTGAAAACTCTGTCTCCATCTAAATTTTCTTCCACAAAAAATGGCTCGTAATAATTTTCAATTATTATACTGTCGTGGGTTAAAACGATTGTACCTGTCTTGTCGTCCCATAATGCCTCATCCGGAAAATCATTACTGGGGTAGTTGCTTCGTACAAGATAGAGTAAACTATCAAAAACAAAACCTTTATGTTCCAAAATATGATAATCGGCGTTATCAAAAATCTTTTTATCTTTTGGATAAATGTATTGATTTACTGTGGGTACTGCCCAAATGCCAAGCAATGCCAAGAACGCTAAATAATACCAACGGAACTTATTGTTTTCTTTGTTGAGAAAGTTTTTTTTATTTGTAAATGCTACTTTCAACAATAATAAAACAAGAAACAATACTCCAAAAAATATAAGCCAACTCAATGTTTGCATAATCAATAATTTTTATGGTTTCACAAGATATTTTTCTATTAGCACCTTCAACTCCCTGATTCCCAGATCATCTGCCCACTTGAAAATACGGTTGGAATAAGGTGTTGACTTTTCAATATGATTAACTTGAAATGAATATGATTTTGAAACATCAAAATCATTGAGTAAATATTGGTAGTTGAAATAATTTACAATATTGTCATTATGCTTAACATAATCAAGATAATCGGCAGTGTGATAGCTAATATTGAATAACTGTTCAAAAAACCACACTTTATCTTCGGTGTATGGTGCTTTTTCTAAAAATTCTTTCACGAAGTTGTTCCACATCTTATCGTTGAACTCTTGAGTTCTATCAAATTTTTTAATCTTTTCAAGAGCTGTAGTTAATTGACTTCTTAAATTGTCATCAATAACATTGAGTTTTGCCTTTGAATCTTGAGAAATATAAGTGTTATATTCTGCAAGTTTATAAGGAATTTCTTTATCCAAAGCATTTTTAAAATCTTCAAGTGTTTTTGTTTCATTGGTATCACGCAAAAAATATCTTGTAGTATAAATCTGTAATAAATCCGATTTAAGTGTTTCCGATATATTGTCTGCTTTATCTGCAAACCAAACTTCTTTTTTCCAAATTTTAAGTAATGGAATCGCAAGTTGTGAAATTGCCCAAACCGACAATGCAGTTCTGTCCCAAAAATCGGGATTTTCTTTTTCTTTTAGTTTTTGACATAGATTATAGAAATCAGATAATTGCTTTTGTGTAGAATTGTAAATATCGGAAATACTTCGCAAAGTTTCAGTATTTTTCTTATGTATATCAAACTGCGGTTTAAGTTCTTTACCACTCGCATATTCATCAATTCGCGTAAGTATATCAGAAATAATATCGTCTTTCTTTCGCTCTTTATCTTTTTCGTCTTTCGATAAATCGGCATAGATTTTTCTTAATGACTCTATTTCCGGCAAAGTAGAAACTGATTTACGAAGATCATCAAGTTTACTTAACAATTCCGATTCTTTCTTTGTATTTGCGAGCTTTGAAAGAAAATCGCTATTGTTTTTGATTGTGTTAAATTTTTCTTTTTTCTTGAAGTCCGACAGATATTCTTCTTTTTCTTCGTTTAATATTTTTTCATACTCAGAACGGCTATTGCCTTTTAATAGTTTGTCGTAAGTCATCAAAATACTTTCAATTAAATCACTCCCTTTTTTGTCTGAGAGTCTCTTGAAATCGTCTAATGCATTTGTGATTTTAATTGACAATTCTTTGTTTTGGTCGGTTAATGTTTGATTTAAAGAGTTAAGAGTGTTTATTTCATGCTCTTTATCTGAAATTTGTGTTCTTAAAATAATGGTTTCATCTACTTTTTGATTGAATAATTCGGTGTTCTGCTGTTCAATTTTTGAATTTGCTGCATCAAGTTGTGGCTTGATTTTCTCAAAAACTGCTTTTTCTTCTTCCGTTAAAGAACTCAAATCAAATTCCATTTCCGTGATTTGTGATTTGATTTCTTCTCTCTTTTCATTTTCTCCTATATAAGTAGCAGTATTTTTATTTTTCTTGCCTTTTGCAAACCAATAAAAAATTACATATACAATATAAAGCAGCAGAATAATAACAGACAAGTAAAGTAAAAATGATTTATTCCAAGTTTTTATAATTGTGTAATCACTTGCAAAATCATTAGTTTTGAATTTACCGTTTGCTAATTTTGAGTTATCAACTTTGCCCCAAAGTATAGAGTCACTTGCAATATTAGAATTCTCGAAATCATATAAAGTTGTATCGTTTTCTACAAGATAAGATATTGCTTCTGCTGAAGATTTTAATCGAGGCAGATATTGTTTCGCGTTAGCTTCCGAAACTGCAAATTGATTAGAACCAATAAATAAAACTTCTTTGCGGTAATTGAAGTATAAGAAATTTACAGGCAATTTACGGCTGATTTGAACAACTTCATCGTTACCGAAAAACTGTTTAAATCTATTTTCAGTTGAATCAAAAATATCAGTTTGTTTTGCATTTGATAATTTCTTGCAATTTGCTATAATAAATTTATCTTTGTTTGAAAGCGAATCGTTGCTTACTACCTTATTCATTGAATTTACAAACAAATCGGTATCAATTCTGTCCCAAACAAAATCATTTGCTCTAATTATTTTTAGTTTTTTGTTTTCAATAGTTACAGCTATATGGCCCTCATTGTCACCGACTATTGTATTGTAGATTAACGAGAAAATAATATCATAATAATTGTTTGATTTTTCTATATCCGTAATATAATCGGTTCTTGCTCCGATTTCTTTTGCAATGGTATTTACATTATCCTTTTCTTTAATCGAAAAATTTTGAGCAATAAAATTGCAAAACGTCAGGCTATCACTAGTTTCAACATGCTTAACGGATTTACCTAAACTGCTTTTTGTAAAAGCAATAACTGTTTTTTGTCTGTTTGCTTTAAAAATGAGTTGTGGTGCATCTTTGTCCATATTCACAAAAAGCAAAGTGTCAGGTAGGCTTATTCCCTCCTCAAACCACGACTTTTCAATACCTGTTCGGCTTTCAAATTCAGATTTAGCAGAATTAAAATCGCTTACATTTTTTACCTCATTTTTTGGAGATAAGCTACCTTGGATCAATGCAATTACAAGGAATATTAGAGCCAAAAAACTTACTACAGTCAATCCCCAAAAAGAGAATGAGAAATATGAAATTTTCTTGAATGGCAATTTATGATAAAGTCTTTTGATCGAAAACTTTTCTTTTGTTTCAGTTTTGTCTTCAATACTTTGTGGCATATTATCTTGTTTTTTTTCTTCGAAATAATCCTTTTGCCCTTTATTTCTGCTTTCTTTATTTCTTTTTCTTGACATAATGTTGTTTTTTTAAGCATCAATATTACCCTGTTCAATATGCACTGGAGTATCTATTTCTTGTTTCTGTGCTTCCTGTGTTTGTTTAACAGTTGTCGATTTGGTAGTAGATATTATCTCTTTATCGGGTATACTACCTTTGAAAAAGGGGAAAAGCGTTTGCATAACTAATTCATTAATTTCTGAATTTAAATAATCTTCATTAAAAGGGATAGTTCCATTTTTGCTTTGGAATATAAACCCGTTTCCAATGAAATACAAGCGTTTTTCTTCGTTATTATGCAAATTAGGAGTTGTTTCGTTACAACCAATTCGTACAAGAGGATTTTGCAGGTTGGTAGATATACCGTGATAGAAAAACTCTGTATCCAAATTCTCGTCAGATTTGTTTAATGTTTTGCTCAATTTATCTTTGATTTTTTTAAAAAAATCAACTTTTCCTCGTCTTTCAAAAATCGGTCTTCCGATAAGTTCAGAATTTTTGTTTATTTCAATCTCTTCTGTAGTAGAAAATGCACCTGTTAAGCAAATCGATTTTGCTCGGTCGGAAGAATATGAAAATATCAAATTATCATCTGAAATCCAATTATTTTTTTTAAGCATTTCTTTGACTTCATCTTTGAATTTTTCAAAAAGAAATCCTCTACCTGTAAGTAAAACTTGTTCAAATTGTTTGAAACCTGAACTTGAAGCGATCCCCAAATTAATTGCTTTACGTAATTCGTCAACCAGTTTTGTGATTTTTACCTCTACTTTTTCTTTTGAATTTGGGATTTTTTGATTATTGCTTAGTATTTCTTGAAGATTTTCAACAATACGAACTAATGTTTGCTCTGTCGAACTTGGATAAGTAGCATTGCTTTGTTCCTCCTTGTATTGGGTTTTAAAACTCTCAACACAATTTATAAATTTTAAGAGGCTTGCTCTGTTATTCTTTTGGTGGGCTTCTAATAATTTGTCGTTTAGTGTAATGCCGTTAGAGTTTAAAAAATCTCTTATTGATTCGTAAAATGCATATGTTAATATATGTCCGCTTGCAGGAATACCTGCACGATATACACTGTCGAATTTTGAAAAATTGTCGTATTGTTTCAAAATAGAGAAATCAGTCGTTCCCTTTCCAGCATCAATTATTAAAAAGTAACCGTTAGGAACATCAATTTTGGGTACAGATTTGTCTTTTTTAGTTCCCACAAACGCAGCATCACTCTCAGAAATAATTTGTATTTCCAAACCTCTGTATTGAGAATATTTACTATCGGTGGTAATGGATTTGAAGTCTTTGTAGAGTTCTTTGATAATTGTATAAACCTTTTGCTGAGAATACACATTTGGCATAAGTAAAACAAGTCGTAAGCATCGGTTATTACCAATATAATTATTTATTCGCTTGTTTTCTAAAATACAATACATGAAATTACTCAAGATAAGACGTAAAGTGCCTTCTCTTGTCGTTTTATTTGTAAGGTTTGTATTGTTTCCAGTATTATGTGGATTACCGTCTTTGAAATCAATGTCAATATCAAAAGTTTGCGAATTATTTAAATCAATCAATTCAATCAACTTCATATTCGGCAAAATCTCCAAATCTGTATATGCAGCTTGGTCGGCATCCTTTGGTATAAGTGTTTGAATATGTGTTTTATCTTTATGTTTATTTGGCAATTCGGCATATTCTGTTTTATTTGGATTTTTGTGCAGAAAAAATACTGATTTGTATAAAATATCACTCGGGTTTCCTTGCCAAAAATCATCCTTGGAGCTATATTGAGAATGGAATTTTTTGAACTCCCTTATCAATTTCATATTCGTACCATCGCTTTTTACTGAAATTTGAGACGCTTCTGAACCAAAATCCATTGCTGCTTCAATCAAATTTTCTTTCGTGCATAAATGTATTTTGAAAGCGTATGCAAACTCTTTATTTTGCTTTTCATCTTTATAGCAAATTACCACAACAAACGATTCCGTTGCAGCCGCCATTATGGTTTTGTCAATTTCAACACGAAAATGTTTGTCGGAATTTGTAAAATCACCCCAAGAGGCTAATCCATTCTTTTCAGATTCTTCTTTTTTGCCTTTGTACAGATTAATATAATATGTGGGCAGTGTATCAATATCGCTTTCTTTATACAAAATTTTTGCTTTTAAGTCAGACAATTTTACATCATTGTCGTATCCTTCGGTCGAAATTAGTTTTGCATCGTCTGTATCTATACCAAAGACTCGAAGAACACTACTTTCTTTGTTAATAATAAAACTAAAAACAGAACTGAGCTGCTTGTCAGACGATTGTTCTTCCATGTGGCAAATATGCAATCGTCGCTCGTTGATCGTAATGGGTAAATAGTATTCCATGTTAAATTCCTGCATTTATATTTTTAAGTATTACTTGCTTTTGATTTTTAATTTCGAGAATAGTATAATAGTTCTCACTCGTTTTTATAAGTTCGTCCGATACTCTTTTCATTAATGTATTATCGCCTTTAATTAAATTTGGCGGTAAAAACGATAGATACAAATGACAGTTTTCTGTTTTGAATTTCTTTACATAAACTTCTTTTTTCTCTTTCAATCCATCTTTGAATGGCGAGTATAATCTGAATGATTTCTGTTCTGTTGTGTCTTCGATCAAATAAAGAAATCCGGGACAAGACACCTTAGTAATAGCAAAATCATAAGTATTCTCTTGAGAAAGTACATCTATCTTAAACACTTTTAACCTGTTGCAATTTCCCAATCGATTTTTCACCTCTTTACTAAGTAATATCAAATTTTGGGGTATTTGATTTTCAGTGTCTTTGGTTAGTGTTTGTTTATAGTGATATGTATTAAATGCCGATTTCAAACTAACGCTATTGTCTTTTTCGTATTCGGGTATTAAAACATTCCAAAAAATTGTATCTTCACTTGTACCATAACATATTAACGCATCAAATCTTTTATTTGACGTACTTTCATAATATGCATTTAGGCAACTGATATTAAATTTTTGATTTATGTCTGTAATGCAGTTTATCTTTGTTCTTGAATATTCAATTATAAATTTACTGTGGTGTAGTGTACTGTGTCGGAACGATATATCATTATTTGTTTTCGTTGGAATAGCATAGTAGTATTGAGGACTGAATAAATTGCATATAGAAACAATTATTTTTCCGATTTTTCTTACAAACAGCTTACTTGAATTGCAGAATGAATTTTGTGCTTTGAAAATCAGAGTTCTATGAAAGATATGCTTCAATAACACTGGATACTCACGTGAGCGAGCATTGTAAAACTCTTCAATATCAATAGCTTTTCCGTTTTCGTCTTTTGTTCTATTGAATGAGATTTTGTTCTCTTTTACTGTTTCTTCTGAAAAAAGTTTTTGATTAGAGCAAATCAGGAAGCAGTTCTTAGTATCAAAAATTTCATTGAAGTCATGAGTCTTGATATTTTGGTGCTTTTTGCAAATTACTGATAAATTGTTTTCATTTGACACACAACTCAATACCGGAATACTGTTTTTTGCCCATTGGTATTTATATCCTCGTTTTATGACATATTTTTTCCCTTGATTGCCGTATATGACAAATAACTTTTTGTTTGGCAGGATTATAAGCCAATAAATGAGAAAGATACAAAATAAAATTAATAAAGTAATCTCAGCTCTTAAAATAGTTACATTACGGTAGGCTGTTGGCAAATCTTCGGATTGTGAGAAGTAGTGTTTTTTGTAATGCTCGCCCCAAATGCTATCAATGTATTGTACTTGAAAACTGCCAAAAACTTGAATTTTGTTTTTCCTAAAATTGTTCCCATAATTAAAATTTAGATTTATTGTGTTGTTAAATCTTTGATTAACGATATTGTTTTTTGTGTTTATTTTTACACTATCTATACTGAAAAACAGAATTTCATCATTATTATATGTATTAATTATTGGAATAAATTGAATTGTTGCACCATCAAGTGCAGTAATTTTGAATACATTCTCAATACTTGCTGTTTCGTCAAGTGATTGTTTGGTGGTATAATCGTAAATCCAAATATGTGGAGTTTCTTTTTCGTCAGCGAACACTTCGTCCAAATTGCCATAACCTCGACCATTTAGTATGTTGAAAATGTATTTGGAAGTTATATTGCCAACTTCCTTAACTTTGTTTGGTGCCCATTTTTTTAAATTTTTGTAATCTGTAAGCCATTGATCATTAATATCAGCATCATCAGTAATATTTATAATTTTAATGCTTTTGTAGTTTTTATTTTCGTTGTGCTGTTTTAGAAATCCAATAGCTTTGACGATAGAGAAAACTCTAATTTGTGACACAAAAGAAAGTTTATATGAATAATTGTTTTGAGCAACTATGTTTCTTATATGTTCTGTCAATTCATTTTTACAGCCAAATATATGTAATTGATTGTCTGTTTCATGAATGAATGAAGTATCAAATCGAGTAGCTTTTGATATTTCATTGCCAAGTCCTTTTGCATTATCCCAAAAATAACCTGAATTAAAAAATATAAATTTATCTTTATTGAAATTTATATCGTCAAGTATTTTATTATTGACAAGTCGTTTGGACACACTTGTTGCAATAGCACCCGCATTCGTTCCGTTTAACATCGAACCTGATTTGTCAATCGTGACTACCCAAATATTACCCAATGAATCGACATTTTGTACATTTTGAGCATATTCATAATTTATGAATAATAGAAGTAGAAAGGAGATTAAATAACATTTTTTTTTCATATAATTTATCTGGAGTTTCGTTTTTTTGTTTGTTTATTACACCGTAATGTACAAAAGTAAATTATAGTTTATTTTACAAAATGTAGATATAATTAGAGTCAATTAGAATTTTAAAAAATAATTAGACTCACATTCGTTGTCATTTTTATATTACATCTCTACTTTCTTAATGCGAATTGGTATTATTTGCAAATATATTGATATATTTTGATTTTTTATTACTGAAATTATCAATACACTGTCAAAAATACATAGATATTAAAAAGAATAATAAATTTAATACACATATAATTTGACAATAGGGGAAATTGAAAAAACTGAATATTTTGAGTATGTTCTATTTGTTTTAAATTCCCATTATATAAAAATTAAATTATAAAAACCACAAATTCGATTTTCCGAATTGTGGGAGTTCTGCATCGGAGAAATGGGGGACGATTTCGGCGACCATTTCGGGGTATTTGATTGTGATTGGAAGGTTTTGTTGTGAAACTGACTTCCAATACATTCTGGAGAACTGATAGACCTGATCCAGTAGTTCGCGAGCTATGGGCATCGTTATGTTGTAACTTTCACTTACCGAATTGATTTTGATTTTAATAGGGAAATGGTAGTCTTTTTTGCCTTTGTCATTTTTAAATCCCTCGTTGTATTTTGCACTATTGAATAGCAAGAACTGACTCTTGTCGAATCTTACGATAGTTCCACTTATCGGCATCAGGTCTTCAGCTTCGGGATTGAACCCAAATACATCGTCGGACTCTGTTTTGTTGATTGTTACAATGATAACCGGGATTTGGAGGCCTAAGCGAAAAAGCATATCGGAAATACGTTGAGAATCTTTTTTCCTCATTGTTTTGTAGTAATGAATAATGAGACGTTCGGCTTTTTCATTTTCAACTACATAATGCATTAATGCTTTGCGAATATCTGATACAAGGTGATCGAGGTCGTTATCGCGATAGCAATCAAGATTTTCAAACAGTCCTTCTTTTGTAAATGAAAAGGCGCTGCCAACATATCGTTTCCCTATTGATTCGGAACGAAAAGCTCCAACACCTACAATCAAATCATTTTTTGGAGTTGAATTAAGCCGCCAGGGAATTCCGCCAATCTTAGCCAGTAATGCAATCTCGATATTGGGCAAATGAAAACTGAAAAATTCATCGTTGTGGCGTTCTTTGTAAATTACCTGAGAAGTAATGCCTTTATCCAGTAATAGTTCCTTGATTTGGAAGTATACGCCATAATGTTCACTTGCCTGGTCATTTCTATTTAGGGGACTTATGTAGATTGCCACATAGGTACATCCTTTAACCATTGGCTTGGTCGCTAAGGCTTGTTTTATTTCTGTTACTGCTGTGTTGAGAGACGTGAAAGCAATACTGCTATTGGGCTCAGTAGAATAGGGCTGTTTAATATATTCTGAAAGAGATTTGAATGCTTTGAATGGCATTTCTTTCCCCGTATTGTAATCTTTATACGTTTTGATTAAACCCTTTGAGAATATATCGTGGTATATTTTCACATGGTGTAAATCTTCTTTTTGATATATAAAAAAGAATTGAACATGATTGTTTGTGGGTGGTTGATAGGGTCCAAACTCTTTCATCCCGTCAAAAGGTTTCATGTGTTTGGAATCGCCTGCAAATAGCAAATCTTTTGAACTTCCTGAAACTTTATCGATATTTTCCTCCGGTACTGTTATAAACTCTTTCGTTATTGACAGTTGATTTAATTCCTCCGTGAATAAATGCTGTTTGCAGAAGGTGTTTAAGTGTGAAAGTGTGGTTTTGTATTTGTTGGAATTTATATATCTGTTTTCAGTGATATTTAAAACTCTGTTGAGAGCGGTGTTTAGGACAGGATATGTTTTTTCAATGTTTTGTTTTTGCTTTGGAGTCAGGTATTTGAATTTTGAAAGTTCACCATTCAAAATAACCAAGCCCAAAATTGTTTGATCAATGTCATTTAATTCCGTAACAGGCATATTTAAAGCTCTCGAAATTCCATTGTATGACAATAATAATTCAAAGCCGTTAGATATTCTTTTGTATTGGGGATTCAGGAGATATTTATGAAACTCAGTATATCGGCTATTGGGCTGTTGGGGAGCTTTAACCCATACTTCAATACCATCAACGAAATCGTAGGAAACGGCACTTACACGCCCTAAGAAATAGGTATACAGGAGATATCTGAAATAATGCAGCGCAAAGCGCGGAGCATTATTCAGATTAATAGTAACACTGAATTTGTCACCACAGCAAACTTCCTCTTCGTTGGAGAAGGAGCAATACAGTGATTTGTATTCGCCAAGCACCTCCGGGTAATGTTCCCAAAGTTCGGGGCATTCATCTTTATAAACAATCAATGGACGTGAGTTTTCAACCTTCTCTGTATAAAGGTTGATTGTTGTCGTTTCCGATACGGGCTCGAAAGATAAAAGATTAAGGTGCATAAGCGATATGTTTTAGTGCATGAGTAAATGTATTAATTGATATTTGTTTTTACTTTGTTGTAGGGTTGCTAAATCTTTCCAGTATGTTTATAAGTTGCATCGAAAACATAGTCCTGCAACCACGTCTGGAATGATTTATTGTCCTGAAATTGTTTGAATAATTCTAACCCAGAACTCATAGAGGCGAGGATTACTTTTTTCAACGCGGCATCGCTTTCGATACGGGCGGTGTCGGCATTTGAATTTTTGATAGCATTCTGATAGGCTTCACTTTTTGCCACTTCCGAAGGCAATTCCAAAATCTGTTTCTTTACCTTATCTACATCCGTCCAAGGCACAGCTCCGAATCGGGTGTTGAAAGCATTTACAATTTGACTCAGGTAGTCCATTACCGGAGCTGAAACGCCACCACCGCCACTTACAGGTACCGGTTCAATCTCAGCATCTTTGTTTTCGAGTATAATTGCCTGTTCTTCCAAGATATTGTTTTTATAGCTATCAAAATCAATATCATCGAGAATACCTTTTGAAAGATCTTCGCTTATAGGTGACGGTAATTTGGTAACTAATAAATTCAGGAATATTGATAGCTTTTCCCATTCGGGACTACCGAATGGGAGTATAGCAGCTAAGAAAGTGTATGTACGCACAAACGATTTGGCACATCCTTTAAAATCAACCTGACTACTTTCATCAAGTTGTTTGTATATTTCGGCACAAGCATCGAGAATAGGGTCGAGTGTAGTGCGCTCGGCATTATTCAAAAACAGGGCAACAATGTTATCAACATCTTCATTCTCATATACCTGATATTTTTCCAAGGTATTGATTAAATCGTTCAGTTTGTTCGGGTCGGTTTCAGCAGATAGAATTGTTGTTTTGTAGTAGTCCTGAAAAGCTGCCTGAATGGTTTCCACATCGTTTGCAAAATCCAACACAAAAGTATCGTGTTTCAAAGGGTGCGCCCTATTAAGTCTGGAAAGGGTTTGCACTGCTTTAATGTCGCTAAGCATTTTGTCCACGTACATTGTATGTAAGAGTGGTTCATCGTAGCCCGTTTGAAATTTGTTGGCAACTATAAGAAAACGATACGGGTCTTTTTTGAATGTTTTTTCAATATCCACGCTTGGAAAGCCATTGACAGCACTTTCGGTGAGTTTGTTTTCGGCATTTCCTTTGTATTCTTTTTCGCCTGAGAATGCAACTATGGCTTTGTATTGACTGTTGCGTTTTTCTAATAATTCAGTGATTGTATAGTAATAATCAATTGCCCGTTCGATACTTGCTGTGACTACCATTGCACGCGCCTGACCTCCGATTTTTCCTTTAGAAATAACCTGATTGTGGAAATGTTCTACAATTATTTGAGATTTCTTTTTTATTGTGTATTCGTTGGATTCAACAAACAGCCTTAATTTCTTTTCTGCTCTTTTGCTATCAAAAAGCGGATCGTCTTCAATCTTTTTGGCTAACAAATACTGGCTTGTGATAGGTGTATAGTATTTGAGCACATCCATGATAAAGCCTTCTTCAATGGCTTGCTTCATGGTGTAATTATGGAAAGCTCTGTGACCAATGGTATTGTCGGGGTTTGTAAAAGGTATCCCAAACATTTCAAGGGTTTTATTTTTGGGAGTGGCTGTAAATGCGTAATAGTTTGCATTTTTGAGCATACCCCGACCTTCGATCAGTTTGTTTATTTTATCTTCAAGTTCATCCTCCTCCTGACTCACATTGCCGGATAGTGCAATATTCATCATTGCCGACAAACTTCCGTTTTGGCTTGAATGTGCTTCGTCGATAATAATTGCGAAGTTGCGATTTTTGTTTTCTGTACCAATATCCTTGATAATGAACGGAAATTTGTGAACAGTGGTAATGATAATTTTTTTACCCGAAGCAATCAACTCTTTCAGGTTAGTGGAATCGTCAGCCCAGCCCACCGTGTTTTTCTCCTGCATAAACTGCCGAATGGTGTTTCGGATTTGCTTGTCGAGGTTTACGCGATCGGTTACGACAATGATAGAATCAAAAATTGCATTACCGTCCTTTTGCAAGACCACTAACTGGTGAGCTAACCAAGCTATAGAGTTTGATTTGCCACTTCCAGCACTGTGTTGAATGAGGTATCGTGTACCAACTCCGTTTTGGGTGGTAGTTGCGAGCAATTGTTTTACAACTGCAAGTTGGTGATAACGTGGGAAAATCTGTGTTTCCTTTTCTTTTTTGGTTTCCTCGTCTTTTTCAACAACTACCTGAGCGAAGTTTTCTATTATGTTTGACAGTTCCTGTTTGGTAAGTATCTCTTTCCAAAGGTAATCGGTTTTAATTCCATTGGGATTAACCGGATTGCCTGCACCATGATTGTTGCCTTTGTTGAAAGGCAAGAACCAGGACGATTTGCCACTGAGCTTGGTACACATTTTTACTTCATTATCGTCAACCGCAAAGTGAACCATGCAGCGCTTAAAGTTGAATATAAGTTCTTTGGGGTCGCGGTCGGTGCGGTATTGGTGTACTGCATCTTCCACGTTTTGAACAGTCAATTGATTTTTAAGCTCGAAAGTTGCTACCGGCAGCCCGTTAATGAAAATAACAAAGTCGAGTGCCAGATTTGGAAATGCAGCAGAGTAGTGAACTTGCCGAGTAACGCTAAAACGGTTTTGATTATACAGTTCTACTGCCTTTTCATTTTCGAGCGTGGGCAATGCATAATAGAGGTCGAAATGCAGGTGCAGGTATTTAAAACCTTTACGCAACAAATGGATAATGCCGTGTTTAGCTATATCATCGCGTAAGCGGGTAAGAAACTTCCGCCTGTCGAGATCTATTTCGGGCAAATGTAATGCATCTAATTTTGCTTGCTGTGTGGCTTTCAGAAAATCCCAAAGGAGGCGTTCGTCCATAGCGAACTCTTTATTGAAATCAGTTCTATTACCAGGCAGATATTTATTGTTGTCGACCAAATAATCGACAATCAGTTTTTCGAAACCGTTTTCTTTCGTGTTTGTGTGCATAATTCTACAGCATTATGATCTTTTGTACTATATTTTTAAACATTTAGTCTATTATTCTGTTTTATATACAGTAAAACAGAATAATTATTTATACCCAGATAGAGAAAAAAACTTAAAAAGTTTGGTATTCCCAAATTTTGAACTACTTTTGCAGCGAGTTCATTTCTCATTTGAGAGAAGGAAATCGGAAAACGCAAGCCATTGAAGCTCTGCGTTTTTTGCATTTAATACACCGTGCTTTCCTTACGTTTAAATTTTTTCATCATCTTATCACGCTGCGCATCTTTACCCCTTAAATGATATGCAGAAAGCAAATAATAGGCTGTACTGTCTCTAAGGGGTTCTAATACGATTACATATTTTTCATCTTTATCATATATATACGTTCGCATACCTTCCGGTTCCTGAACAGAGAAAAGTAACATGTTCGCTTTTTTCTGTTGCTCTATATGATATCGTACCCAGTGAAGACGAACGGATCTATGAATATCAAATTCACGTTTGCGTGTAGCTTTATCTACAGTAACACGTGTCAAATGATCGAAAAGTGTATCCATCTTTAGGTCACCATCTTCGTTGGGCGTAGGGTGAACAGGTTTATTGATAAAAGAGAATGTTTTATTTTCTCTAATGTCCCTGTTGAATATGCCCTGCAAAGATTTAATCTTTTGTTGCTCACCCATTCCAACAATATCTAATAGCTCGTTGTATTTTTTCAGTAGATTCAGGGGCATAGCTATTTCAATTCAATGAAAAATAAGTTTACTTTTTCGGAGTAGTTTGTTTGGCTTAAATTGACTTTGGCATGGTGTTTTATTTTTTCAATAATCCGAACTTTAGCCAAGTTAGCCTTTTTATCGTCATTCAAATTGTAGGAAACTGCCCCCATAATAAAATCTGCTAATTGCATCAGTATGCTTTCGTGCGATCGTATGTTTTGGATATTTCGGAACACTCCATATTTAATGTTTAGTATTTCTTTTAAACGTTTTACTTTATATGCACTTAATGTATCCTTAATGTCAAGATATATGTTGTAGTGATTTAAAGTATCTATGTTGTAGTTCAATAGTTGGTAATACATTTTATAATAGAAATCGTCATAACTGAATCCAAACTCATCACAACGAACAGTAGATTTGTCAATGCCAATGGCGCGAAAACGGAGGTCGGTATCAAAGAAATAATCAACTAAATCCAGATAGAACTGTATTTTAGACATAGAAACCTTAGACCATTTAATCTCGGCATAGAAATTATGTTCTTTTTTTATCTCGTTTATGCGTTTGGTGTGGCGACGCACCTGCGGATAAGCGCAGCTCACCGTGCCAAGAAACATGTATTTCTTGTGGTCATTTTCTATGTGGCAACTTTCGTCACAGTACAGATTAAAAGTATTACTCATAGGTTTATATTTAATTAATCGTCAGCTTCATTTATTGCATTATTCACTTGCTAATAATTCATTTATTTTTAAGTCGTTCCAAAACTTTTCGTATATGTTTATCATCCGGGTGGTGATAGCTCTAAAGTGATAGATTGCTTTTTCTTTGTTCCAAATTCGATCATCAATCTTGTGCCAATGTTCAAAATCATTCTCAAATACAAAGGAAAACTCTCTGATAGCTGTATCTTCTAATCTGATTTTCGGAGAAACAGCATTGCTTTCACTTCGATTTTGTTCGAGTGAAATTGCTCTGAAGTTCCCGTTTGTGCCGTTCCAATCGCGGATATTCTGCTCACAGTATTTCATATTATACACCCATGAGTCGGGATAAATATGGTCCCAGTCCCAGGGAACATTCGTGTCGTCCATATCATCTATTTGATTGTAGTCTTTGAATGTAGTATTGATATAGCTGCGTTGTGAGAATAATATCAATGGACGGTTGTATTGAATCTTACCGATAAACTTCCAAAAATACCTATTGGCAATGTCCATGTCTAATTCAGTAGCTTTAATGCTATTGAAGTACTGAATTATTTGGTCGCCTACTCCTTCTTTCCAAAGCCCCCATTTATTATTGTTGCTTTCAAGGAACATTTGTTCAATGACCGGTTGAGCATAATATGCCCGTAAAAATTCGGGAGCTATTAAAAACTGAATGCCCCCAACATCGTCAGTCCAAATCAACCTGTTTAATGGCTCTTCCCAAAAATCGACATGCTCAATACGTTTCCATAATCTTTGGAAATTAGTAAATTCGAACCAGGAAAAGACGAGTAATTTTGCAACCATTTTAAGTTGTATTCTTTCCGTCAACTCCATCTGATTTGTGTGGAGCCAATACACGAAAAACAGGAATAACTCACCCTGATTTTTGCGGATTAGTTGTTTTATAATTACGGGTGGAATTTCGCCTTCGAACAAAGAATTTTGTTTGCACGATAAGATTTCAATTGCCTGAGTGAATAGTTTTTCAATCTCACCGGTTTCAATCAGTATCTTTAAGCGTGTTTTGAATTCTTCGTTCTTGATGCGGCGCTGGAAATCCCTAACATTCATCTTTTTGACGAATCTTTTGCTTTCCATATCAGAAGCTACTATTCGGGAAACCAAAGAAAGTACCTGAGTTGGCGAAATGAAATTTAAGCCTATGTTTTCTATCAGGTTCTTTGCCTCAGGGAATAATGATTTGTAAATGGAATAAATCAAATCATCACCCGTAAGGGTAGTTCCTGCGGAATTAATTCGTACAAACAGAACCGGATTCTCCGTGTCGTTTTCTTCGTTTAGAACTCTGTTTTCAATGATATTGGATTTGATTGTCAGCTTATCAGTGCTTTTTACAGCTTCAAATATGTCAGATAATTCCCCGGATAAATCTGTTTTGAGTAATTCAACGAAAGAATGCCTGTTGTTGAATCCCCCGTTTTTAGTTGAGATATATTCCGGTAAATGTCTTTCAGCTTTATCAATCAGATCTGCTATATTTGCTGACTCAATGAAAAAAGAAAGCGGCAGCGGATAAGAACAATCGTATGGGAAAACAGTATTGTTTTTAAACGAGGTGTAGCCCGTGTTATTATCGGGGTGTTGTTTGAACAGGTTTAATGCTTTGTTTCTGTCGGCAACGCTTAATTTGGATTCGTTGTTTGTAGCCTGATATCCCCAGGGGTGTGAGCGTGTAACAGTGCGAATAAGAAACTTGCTGTTGACAGGTTTTGATTTTGGCTTAATGTCAATCCAAACTACGGGTAGTTCTCCTTTGATAGCCCATGCTTTTGTGGCATTGGTTGTGTTGAACGGATTGAAATGACCTAAAAAAATGGAAGTTGCCCGTTGCTGCCCGTCCATTAGATACAGCTTTTGGCCAGTTTGCGAAAAAAGGAATGAGCCAATAGGATAGCCCCTGAGCAGAGAATCCCATAAATCTTCCACTTGCTTTGGTTTCCACACAAAGCCTCGTTGGATCGTTGGTAATTCTACTAACGATTCATCGGGATTTAATTGCCAGTTGGCTATGTGTTGAAGCGAAAAAGTATCTACCATAAAATCTGATATGAATATTTTTTTCTCCTGTAACCGCAATAAGTTATTCTTCGCTGTTTTCTATTTCCTCTGTGTCCTCCATTTCTTCCACATCTTCCTCCGGTTCATCTTCGGTGTTTTCAATTGCAATATTTCGTACATCAACCTTTCCAGTAACTACATCGCTAATTAATGAGATTTTGTAGTCTTGTATCAATGTGATTTCATTTTCGATTGCTGATATTGCTCTGTCTATTCGTTCTTCTATATTCGTAAGATAGTTGACAATTATCTGTTGTTCTTCAATAGCTGGAATGGCAAATTTCAGACTTCTTAACCACTCTCTTTGCAATTCAGTTTGATTAGTAGATCCTTGTGCCAGAATGCCATTTATTAAATCATAATTTATTGAAAAGTAATAATATAAGAATTTTGGAATAAATCTTTGTTTTGAGTCCCGCAAAACTGTTACATGACTGTCCGCAATATAAGTGTCATTTTCAGAAAACAAATAGGTTTTACCCAATACCCCACCACCTGTAGAGGCAATGAGGATATCATTTTGTTGTAACAAACCTCTATTGTCAATTGGATTAGTAGTTGTATATCTCACCTTTTTCAAGTCCCAATATCCTTTGCTAAATGTTGCTTGGTTAACAACTTTAGTGGAGATATTTTCTGTATAATTTGGTGTACATCCTCTATTCACAAAATCACAAAATGTTTTTAATCTTTTTACTTTCCAATGCTCAGGAATCATACCTAACCAGTAAAGTCCACTATCTACCAATACTATATCAGGATTAATTCCTTTTGTAACAACCTGATTAATTTCAGCTTGTTTTTGCTCCTTTAGCAGAATGATTTCCTTTTTCTTGTCCTTGATAAACTTGTTTATTAAAGTGACTTTGTAATCCAGATAATTGGCAATCTGGATTTGTTCGGAAAGTGGGGGGAGCGGAAGATATTGTTTTTTTAATTCAGGAAATGATAGAGTTAACCTTATACCAGTTCCCATTCCATTAAGCATTTTTCTGTTGTCCAATGTTTTCAACAAGTAACATGCATATCGAGGTTCAATCTCTTCTTTTTGAGGAGAAATTGAAATATATGCAGAGGTAATAATACCTCTTTCGCGTACTTTACCCACACGTTGGGTTAAGAAATCATAGTTAAGGTTTAACCCATTGATAACAATATCATCTTTGTCTACGATTGTATATTTCTGATAGGTCTCTTTTAATTCTTCCTGTGTGCCTATTTGTTTTTTATTTACAATTTCACCGAACTTGAACTGAAAAGCTTGTTTAAATTGATATTCTTTGTTCAAGGTCTTTTTCTCGTGAAACAGTGCGGCAGTTCGTTTAATATCCCAATCAATAGGCACTTGGTTAAGCCAATTTAGTTTGGTGGTTTGATATTTTGGGTATGGTTTTAAATCTTCCATCGATTATTCTCCCAAAATTAAGTTGAGCAATCCATCTGTTTCGTTCTCAATGGCTTTAATATCCGCTTTGATATCTGCCAACGGGCGCAATTCAATGGGTTTATAAAAGTATTTGGTGAAGCTGAGTTCATAGCCAATCACTGCTTTTGAGGTGTTTACTACTGCATCGGGGTAATAGGGGTACACTTCTTTTTGCAGAAAAGCCTCCATGCCTCCGGGGAAAGTAAGCGGAATTTGTTCGCTGTCTTTGAGTTTGGAGTCCATTTTTGGTTTGCCTTTACTGTCAGTAACAATTTTTCCGTTTTCGTCGCGCAAAGGTCGCTCAATGGTAACTTCCCAATATCCGAATTCGCTGTTGTCGAAAATCCGGCATTGTTCGTTTTCTTCGAAGCGGAGGTATAAATCGAGGATTTTTTGACGAATGTCGGGTGTAAACTCACAGTTCTTCTCCCCTAAGTTTTTACGTAGCGGTGATTTGAGAGCTGTGGCATCAATCAGTTGCACCTTGCCCTGACGTTCTGTTGATTTCCGATTAGTAACAATCCAGATAAAGGTAGCAATACCGGTATTGTAGAACATTTTTTCGGGAATGGCTATAATGGCTTCGAGCATATCGTGCTCGATAATGTATTTTCGCAGATTGCTTTCGCCACCTCCGGCATTACCCGTAAAGAGCGACGAACCGTTGTGTACTTCCACAATACGAGATCCGAAGGCGGTATCGTTTTTCATTTTGCTAATGTTGTTTGCCAAAAACAGCATTTGCGGGTCGCCAATGTTCGGCACGAAATTCAGATCGTTGTTGGTTTTATATCCCTTTACAAAACGGCGGTCGGTAATCTCTTTTTTATCTTTGATTCCCCAGTTTTCCAGGTCTTTTTTCCATGGCGTACCAAAGGGAGGATTGGAAATCATAAAGTCGAAAGTGTGGTTTGCATTTCCGTCCTCGGAAATGGTAGAACCAAAGGCAATGTTTTTGGCTTCATCGCCTTCGCCTTTAATCAGCAAATCGGCTTTACAGGTGGCGAAGGTTTCGGGTTGAAGTTCCTGCCCGTATATGTGGGTGTTGATACGTTTTCCCGAAGCAATTGCCAGTTCGTTAATGCGTTCTTCCGCTTTGGTTAGAATACCTCCGGTACCACACGCCCCATCGTAAATGAGGTAGGTGTTGTCGGTAATCGAGTCGGCAACGGGAACAAATGCAATGTCGGCCATTAAATCCACAATATCGCGAGGCGTGAAATGTTCCCCGGCTGCGGTTACGTTGTAATCTTCGTTGAATTTACGCAGGAGTTCTTCGAAAATAGTTCCCATGGAATGATTGTCGAGGGCAGGAAGGCGTTCGTTTCCCTCGTCGTCGAGTACAGGCAAAGTGCTTAGATTTACACGGTTGTCGGTGAGCTTTTCGATCATCATCCCTAAAATGCCCCCGTTGGATAGTTTTTCTACCTGATTGCGAAGTTCGAATTTGGTGATAATATCCTGTACGTTGGCACTGAAACCATCGAGATAAGTAATGAAATCTAATTTTAATTGCTGGCTATTTGTACGGGCTTTTAGCTGCTTGAGAGTAAAAGGCGAGCTGTTGCAGAAAGCCTGTCCGGCAGAACTACAAAGCGCCATTTCCTGATCTAAAATACCCGCTTCGTCGAGTGTTTTTTTCATCGAAAGCACAGCTTCTTTTGTGGGTTCGAGCACTGCGTCTAAACGCCGGATCACTATCAATGGCATAATTACCTTGCGGTATTCTCCTTTGTCGTATGTATTTACCAACACATCGTTAGCAATATTCCAGATAAATGATACTAACTGGTTGTGGGTTTCCTGATTCATTGTTTGGGTTCTATTTTGAGCAATAAAAAATTGCAAATTATGCGTTTATTACCTTATTTCAATTGTTTTTTATCTCTAAAAAACAAAAGTAGTAATTTTAGTTTGTTTAATATGCGCTAATATGTATTAATTTGTATGCTTGTTTATGTTTTCATTAAGGAAATTTTCAACATCAAGAGCAGAGTATATTTTAAGCCTAAATAAATCCATACAACTAACCAAATCATGTTTAATTATAAGCTTTAGCGTTCGACGATTGATAGCCAATATTTTTATCAGCGCTTTCTCGTGAATCAAAAGTTTGCTTTTATCCCGGACATTAAATTTTTGCTTATAGAGTTTGAGGTTGTGAGAAATTGACGGAAGTTTTTCACCCATTTCTGCAAACTTTCGTGTAAGGTAATTTTCATCTAACTCCTGCTTGTGGAGTTGGATTTTTCTTTTTTGTTCACTGTTCATGGCTTATAGCTTTTTATACTTGTCGTGTGCATAATGATTAATTAAACCGCTGGTTGCAAAGCGTTTTATATGCTTCTCGGCGGTTTTGTCGGGAATGCCTAATTTGTGTGCTACAGTCAAATAATCCTTCCGGCAGAACTCCTGAGGGAGTTCGTCTAAAAACTGTTGCTTTTGATTCTTGGGGGCTGTTGCAACAGCTTCGGACGGCAGTTGTTGAAATACCTGGGCAGCGTGCTGAACAAGTATTTTGACCATAGATAAAGCTGTATTGAAGTCGTTATCCCGACAAACGAGTGGCGAATGTATATCGCCATCGTCCATAATCCGAAGGGCTGTGAGTATCATAGCCATTCGGAAAGTAATGAGTCCGAGTCGCCGAACGGTGGCGAGGTAATCAGCTCCATACAAACAAAGGTATTGGTTCTGCGTTTGGGAAAAATATGCATTAAATGACTTTTCCTGCATAGAAGTCAGACAAAAGCGAATAGGTTTGGCTTGATACTCTAAATGCTTGTACAGGTCAAAGAATTGCATTCCAAGGTGATTGAAATAGCTATCGAGTGTTTGGTCGGAAGAGTTTGCAAAAACATCATTCCACACAGGGCGAACATTCATAAAATAGAAAATAAAGCGACTGAATAAGCCGTTTTCGGCACTCGGAATGAGTGCTGAAACTTGTTTGGGTGTACCCGATAAAAGGGCAGACAAACGAGGATTCTGGATTTCAACAAATTCCCTGTCTTTACGGCGGTTATAAGAAATTGTTTCGTGGTGGAACGCTTTGCGGAAACCATCGGAATAATTTCCGTGTTCACTTTTAAATGTGAGTGCAAGCGTATCTCCCTCGGTTTCAAACATTAACCCTGAGCCATTGTTGTCATTCAAAATCTGAAATACACCGGTTGCGCTGTTGTTGGCCGGAATGACCAACATTTTCACTGGCGGTTCTTTGGGACGTTCTGTTTCAGCTTTGTTTTTGGTAGCTGCGTACTCGGTTAGATTTCTTTGATATTCTTCAAATTGAAGTTTTGAAACTTCCCTCAGTGATTTGTGTATCGGGTCAACCAATTTACGACAGAGCGTTAAGCGACCTTTACCAGCGGAAGCCTGAGCTGTAACAAAAAGGAATAAGTTAGGGTAAACTTCTCTTTCTGCATAAATGCCGTAAACTTTAGGTAAACAGGCTGAAATCACGACAAGTGACCCAAGTAAAAGGAGGTCTCTATCTTCGGGCGAATTGGACTTTGCCACTACCTTTTGAAGTAAGCCCGGGAGGTCTGTATAAATTTCATCGGGAAGAGTAGGAAGGTTTGTTTCCTGCAATTCCTCCAAATCCTCCGTTTCTTCTTTCGTGGGTGTGACCTCCCCAACCCCTCCCAAGGAGGGGCTTTTTGTAGGTTGCGGAATGGAAACACTTACACCAGCTGACTTAGTCAGGTGGTAAAGGGTTTTGATTGTAACTCCGTGGCCGTGCGAAGCAAGGCAAGCGGAGTATTGTTTGTCGGTTTCGCTTTGCGAATAAGACGGATAAAATCGGCTTAGGCGGTGGTAATAATTCCGACCGTTTTCGCCCAAAGCGTCAGCGAGGGCAAAGCCAAGGTCACGCCAATCGGCATAATTTGGGGCAATGTCGACAGAAGCGGCTTCAATTCGTTGTGTTATTGTTTCAATGTCAGACCTCACCCCCGACCCCTCTCCAAGTGGAGAGGGGGAAAGTGCAGCTGAATTATGAGATATTTGCGATTCTATCTTCTTGGTTTCTGTGGGCTGCCATTTGGCTGGATCAAATGTTTTCTTGCTCATGGCTAAAATATTAAATGGTAAATAATGAGTCCTTTAATGATAAGTGACAATAGGGCAAACTTGCTCTGGAGTACGATTTTTGGGGTGTTGAACCAATCAATCTTTCCGTTTTCTTCTCCGTGAATTTTGTCGTGTAGTTCAACCAAAAAGATTGCCCAGATTTTTGTGAGAGTATTCCAATGATAATGATTTGTTGAACTGCTCTTGTGATCAATCAGAACTAATGTGTCGATTGAGATCAGGAATTCCCGTTTTACGTACATTTCTGTTACTGCAAGTCCTGATTTGGTTGGATTGGAAACCAATACGTATGTTTTTATTTTTCTATAATGTATCATGATTTTCAAAAATTAAAGGGTTTATAAATGCGTTTGGATCGTGGGGAAGAAAGCAGGCGCGGGATATATCCCGCCCTGATTTGTCCACCTCAATACCGTAGGTTTGAAGAATGTAGTTTGCCACAGCAGTGAAGTATTCACTATGTGGGGTGGTTGTGGTGTCGATTGGAATTATCCATTTCAATCCGTCACCCGAAGGGCTGACAAACAGTAATTGTGTGTCGAAGTATTCATCAACAAGCAAAGACTGACGGACTTCTTCGAGGTTTGGCAGGTGGTCGAAATCGACCGCCATCAAACCTGAGTGTTGCACTATTTTTTTATCATTCCGCGAGGTGAAAACTCCTGAAAAAGTGCAGTAGTCAAAGTTGTTTGCTTTGAATTGTCGCGCCTGCTTTGGTTCTTTTATATCCCTCAGTTTTTCGGTTCGTTGTTTTGCATATTCGCCGATAATGTAATTGTAGGCATCAAGCAAAGAAATTGACTTATGAGGAATGATATTCTGAACCGGAGCTTTGAAGAAAGAGAAAGAAGCCTCCCCAATGTCTGAACTATGCTTTGAATGATTACCCTGATTTTGACTTTCAGTATTTGATTTTCTGCTTTTGTAGAAATCAAATCTCTCCCCGATATGCAGGTGCATTTCTTTATTCAGCGTTTGCAGCAACTCATCCCCCGATTGTTTATAGTGTAGTTCGGCAAAATCGAACGCATCACCGGCAGGGATAGCGTTTTGGCTATCCGAATGCCGGGCAAATTCGCTACGCGCATTTTCGGCGGCACTCGACAAAACACCAAACGAGTTTGAGTTTTGTTCTCGTTGGCACGAAAACTCTCTATCTGTTGCGTTACCCAATACATTCTCCTTCTCAATGAAAATATTCAATGTCGATTTATCGGCATTGAATGGGTTTTTAGTTGGAGAACAAGCCCTCCCCGAAAGGGAGAGGACTGTTTCGTCTGGATAATACAATCTCAATATATGCGCATATATTCCAATGCCATAATGAGTTTTTGATAATATCGCCTCTTTACTTCTTGCCTCCATAATACTTGATTTTCACCATTGTGTAATGGTTGTTGAGGATTCGAGAAATATCGGAACGGCGATAATATAGCTTGTTGCCAATGCGTGAAAATGGCAGTATGCCATTGGAACGCAATGTTTGCAAAGTGCGGGGGCTGATATGCAGAATTTGCATAACATCCTGATTGTCGAGCCAATCTTCCAGCCTGTCTGTTAGTGGACTGGTAGGGTTTGCCGGGCAAGCAGTACATGAGTTTGTTTCCTGATTGCTTGCAGCAAAGTGATTGCGAAAAGCAACTGCAAAGGGTTCCTGACTATTCAAAAAATAATCTGTCAGGATTTCGCCAATAGTTTTAGGATCGTTCATTTCAAACCTCCTTTCTTATTGGCTACAAAAGCGGCTGCGTCTGCCTGTAATTCGGCAACTGATTTGTGTTTGTCTCCAATCAACCAAGCATCAATTTCGCTTTTCAGAAATTGGAGCTTCTTTCCTTTTTTGTGATAAGGAATGAGCTTTTGACCAATCCAGCCGTAAACAGTCTGCCTGGCTGGCTTGTCGGGCAAATAGCTGCACAGTTCTTGTAAGTTAAACCACTTGTCAGATTCGGGCAATTCTGACTTTGTCGCACTAAGCAAGGTTTCTAATTTTTCAACCTTACCGATTAAATATGCCAATGCTTGTGGCATATCATTAAATGAAATCTCGTTTGAAAACATGATAAAATTGTTTTCGGCGGTTCGGCTTTCAGGTGTGCCAATAACAAGAAAACCGCTAATTCGATTTGAACTAACGGTGCAAAAAAATTAAGTGATTTTTCGGAGAAAAAGAGGTGATATGAGGTCACCTAAATCACCATGCGAATTAAGTTTAAGTTGCTGATAATCTGAAATAAAAAAAATAATGGTGATTTGAATAAATACTATTCAAATCACCATTATCACCATTGTCACCAGAACCTATTTTTGTTTTCGGTTCTTTATTTCCTCAATATCCTTATCGTAGTGAGTGGGAGGAGTGCTAAATTTTTTTCTTGTAGTTTCCGTTTCTACATCTTTGAACTGGGTAAACACTGATTGTAATAATATAATCCAATCGAGTCTTATTGGCCGGGTAGTGTACAATTCTTTGTGTATTAAATAAAATGTGTATCTGAGATATTCATTTGTTAGGGCTGTTTGTGGAATAGGAATTATATCTTCAGGTAAACTCTCAGTATCAATAAGTGTATTAATGTATGTTGTGAGTCTTGAGAATGAATCTTCAGACATAATCTTCTTGTTAAACCTGTCGTAACCAGATAGAAATGAGTAGAACTTTAAGGCTTTGCTCTTTAGGTCTTGCGTATTCGTTCGCTGAATTGTTGATTTTGGATTCTGAGTTGTTTTAGTACCGTGTTGTATTGTAGGTACAAACATCTGAGCTAAATTCTGCTGATAAAGTTCTTTCTGCTCTAAAAGCCATTTTCTGATTAATCTTGGTATGGATAGTGGAAGATCGTATTCGGGTTGCAATACTTGCAAATCAGGAATACATTCTAAATGCTCATCGATTTGTATCATTACCTCGCGTGCATTTGATAGGATATTGAAGTCCTCCGACATCTTTTGAGTTTGTTCCCTGAATTTAGTTCTGACAAAGTTTTTCTCGATAATTTCGGGAATAGCAAGTGGGGAATTATCAATTACAAACAGGTAATTGAAATTTTCAAGAGCACAGATAATTTCAATTATAATATTGTTTTTGGAATCCTGGTATAACTCACCATATAAAGTCGGTAACAATAAATTGATTTTTTCAATATCTGAACGATAAAGTGCTTGTTGTGATTCGTGAAGAACAATAGCTGTATTGTATGCATTTTCGAATTCTATATCAATTTCTCTATGGAGTTTGATAGTGCAGAAATCGGAATATGAGATATAATCTGTTTTGGCCAGAATGGAGTCGAAAATCAATGTGATTTCATAGTATGTCTTAGTAATTATACTCAATAACGAATTGAGAATTTCACAGGGGTGAGTGTGTTCCACTATGTTTTTTGCTAATCTGGCAAGCAAAGCAAGAGTCTCTTTTACTTCCTGCTTTGAGCAAATATCATCTTTCAGAATTTCGACTGATCTGGATAATTGCAATTGAATCCGCTTTGCTTCATTCGTGATAATGAATCTATAGAAACGATCCATTGGTGTTTTGGCTGGCGTCTGTTTGAGCTTTATTATTGGCTGGTAATAATCCTCTGTAATTGGAGTGTGTTGTGGATCATTGATAAAATGATTAATGTTTACAGCAGTTTCATCTTTGAACTGTAACATTATACTGTCTTTTAGTATCAAGATCAGATTATCTTCAATTTCCTTGAGTGAGGTTTGATTTGAATCTAATATGTGGGATATTTCCGGGTAATTTGCCGGGAGTTGCCAATTTTGTGGCTGCAAGCTGCCATGTATTATGCTGTGATATATTTCAAGTTTCATGGTATTTATTTTTCGGTGTTAATATTCAGTTTGATTGCCTTTGTTGCTTTCTGTTTTTTCTCATCTACAACTTTAGCATAAATCTGAGTTGTTTTTACATTGGTATGCCCTAACATCTTGGAGACGGTGTAAATATCAGTCCCACCTGCAAGTTGCAGGGTTGCATAAGTGTGACGGAAGCAATGGAATGTTATATTTCGGGTAATTCCTGCGGATTTTATCCATCGCTTTAATGGTCCCGAAATCCAAGAGGGGTATGGTAAATCTTCAAAAACAAGTTGCTCCGGCTTGCCAGGCTCTCCACAAAGCTGATAGGCTTGTTCTGAGATTGGCATATATTCAACGCCTTTTGTTTTTTGTTGGGTAAAGTTGAGGCGTACTTGTTCGCCAACAACTTGTATTTCTTTCCATTTGAGCTTTTGAATATCGCAATGGCGAACGCCTGTTAAGGCTGAGAAAAGGGCGGCACGCTTTAATATAGGGCGGTCGCAAGGCGTATCGGCCAATATGTTTAATTCTTCAACCGAAAGGTGTTCTCTACGGCTTTCCTGGTCTTGTATGCCTTTTATCTTGGCTGAAATATCTACAGTCAGATATCCATCAATAAATGCTTGTTTTAATCCGGCTTTAAATATGCTGTAATAAGTGGCTGCGGTATTGTGTGACACCGTGCCTGTTTTCTTGCCACCACAAGGAGCTGAAAGCATAAAGCGACGGAACTCTTCGGCTTTGCTCAGGGTTACTTGAGAGAACGGGAGCGGCTGATTATTGGTAAAGAGTTTCAATAATTCTGCAACCCGATTCCAATTGATTATAATTGACTGGGAGCTGTTGCGGTGGCGATCTTTTGAAACCTTTGAAAAGTATTCAATGAAGTCTATTTGCTGGCGTTGGTTCTGAACTGCAAGTTCAGCTTCTTTTTCTGTATATAAATCGGCATTGTCATATTCCTTTTGGCGAATGCTGCGGACACCATCGGCAAAAACACAGGCTTCCTGGTCAATGGTGCTTTTGCATTGAATGATACCGTTTACATCCCTTTTCGGTTTAAATGTTTTTGCCCCATCGGCAGAAGTGCGGGCGGTTCTTGTTTTATCCCATATCGGGCTTGTTATCGTTCTATTGAGTGCCTCAATGATTCGTTGAGGTTTATCCGTACCATTAAAAACAGGATAGCTTTCGAGTACCAAATACCATTCGTTGTGATATTCTGATTTGCGAAGCTTTACAGTACATTTGGTTTTTGCGAGTTTCTTTTTCATGGTTCCGCTTTTTATTTGTGGGCAAACAATCGGTCGATTTCTACTTTTGGAACATAAACAAATTTTCCTATCTGTTTTTTGGGAATGCTATTCTTGCGAATAGTTTTATCAACGGTGGAAAGTGATATTCCGTATTTCTGAGAGATTTCGCCTATGGTATAGCAATTGGCAGGGTCAAAATTGATTTCTTGTTTTGTTATTGTTGGTTGAATTGCTTTAGCAATTTCAACCTTTGGAAACATAGCCTCTATGTGAACCCGACTAATGCGGGTTAATCGCTCACCAAGGTTGACAGCAGAGATATTGCCTTTTCTTATTTGGCGGTATATGGTATCTCTTGAAATGCCAAATAAAACTACAGCTTCAGCAATGGAGATATAAGGGCGGTCGGTTGGGATTTGCTCGGCTAACTGTTGGCGTTGTTCCTCTTGCTTTTCTTGTGCCTTCTTTTTGCGGGTTGCGGCCTCCGAACATTTCTTTGAGCAAAACTTTGAATACACAGTTTTGGCATTAAACTGAGTACCGCAGATTTCGCAATTCTTGGGAAGAATAAATTTACTACCAGGCATATCAATCGTATTTAGAGTGAATAAGTAGTGATAAGTATTTATTAGTCGCACTTTACTGTTGTTTAAGTCGCGTAACAAATATGTAGCAAATATACAAAAAATAATCGAATATAACAATAGATAAGCATAAATAATAAAATAAAAAACCGCTGTAAACTAAGCGTTTACAGCGGTTTGAGTATGGATATTAATCCTTGTTTTTGGCTTTTACTTTACTTCTTCAAAATCCACATCAGTTACGTCGCCTTGTTGGCTTCCGCTCTGGCTTTGTTGTTGCTGGCCGCCAAAGTCTTGTGGGCCGGCTTGCTGTCCGCCTTGTTGTGCATTTTGCGCGTTGTACATTTCCTGACTGGCTGCCTGAAATACGGTGTTCAGCTCGTTGGTGGCTGCGTCGATACCAGCTAAATCCTGAGCTTTGTGAGCTTCTTTCAGTTTGGCAAGAGCTGCTTCGATAGGAGCTTTCTTGTCGGCAGGTATCTTATCGCCTATTTCGCTCAACTGTTTTTCGGTTTGGAAAATCAGTGAGTCGGCGTGATTCAGCTTGTCGATACGTTCTTTTTCTTTGGCATCGGCTTCGGCATTGGCCGCAGCTTCGTCCTTCATACGTTTAATTTCGGCATCGCTCAGTCCCGACGAAGCTTCGATACGGATACTTTGTTGTTTTCCGGTAGCTTTATCCTTGGCCGATACATGCAAAATACCGTTGGCATCGATATCGAAAGTTACTTCGATTTGTGGTTCACCCCTTCGGGCAGGCATGATACCGTCTAAGTGGAAGCGTCCTAACGATTTGTTATGAGCTGCGGTAGGACGTTCGCCCTGCAATACATGAATCTCAACCGATGGCTGATTGTCGGCAGCCGTTGTAAATGTTTCCGATTTTTTGGTCGGAATGGTAGTGTTGGATTCAATCAGTTTGGTCATCACACCACCCATAGTTTCGATACCCAGCGAAAGCGGAGTAACATCAAGCAATAATACATCTTTCACATCACCGCTCAACACACCGCCCTGAATAGCTGCTCCCACGGCTACAACTTCGTCGGGGTTTACACCTTTCGAAGGAGCTTTGCCGAAGAATTTCTCAACAGCAGCCTGAATAGCTGGGATACGGGTAGAGCCTCCAACCAAAATTACTTCGTTGATATCGTTGATAGTAAGACCTGCGTTTTTCAGAGCCGAGCGACATGGGTCGATGGTACGTTGAATCAGGTCGTCGACCAGTTGTTCAAATTTAGCACGGGTCAAAGTGCGTACTAAGTGACGTGGCACCCCGTCAACCGGCATAATGTATGGCAGATTGATTTCAGAAGAAGTTGTGTTCGAAAGCTCAATTTTTGCTTTTTCGGCAGCTTCTTTCAAACGTTGCAGTGCCATAGGGTCTTTGCTCAGGTCAATGCCACTGTTTTCATTTTTGAATTCCTGTACCAACCAGTCGATAATACGGTGGTCAAAATCGTCTCCACCAAGGTGAGTGTCACCATCGGTCGATTTTACTTCAAATACGCCGTCGCCCAGTTCAAGTACCGAAACGTCGTGTGTACCACCACCACAGTCGAATACCACGATTTTCATATCCTTGTTGGTTTTGTCCAATCCGTATGCCAGTGCAGCAGCAGTAGGTTCGTTGATAATACGGCGAACATTCAAACCTGCAATTTCGCCGGCTTCTTTAGTTGCCTGACGTTGAGCATCGTTGAAGTAAGCAGGTACAGTGATTACCGCATCGGTAACTTCTTGTCCGAGGTATTCTTCGGCAGTTTTTTTCATTTTCTGAAGAATAATGGCCGAGATTTCCTGCGGAGTGTACATGCGTCCGTCGATGTCCACACGTGGAGTATTGTTGTCGCCACGTACTACTTTATAAGGTACGCGCGAAATTTCTTTATTCAAACGATCATAAGTTTCGCCCATAAAACGTTTGATAGAGAATACTGTTTTCAAAGGGTTTGTAATGGCTTGACGTTTAGCTGGATCACCCACTTTGCGTTCGCCGCCATCCACAAAACCGACTACTGAAGGTGTTGTACGCTTGCCTTCGCTATTAGCAATTACGATAGGTTCGTTACCTTCCATTACAGAAACACACGAGTTGGTGGTTCCCAAGTCAATTCCAATTATTTTTCCCATAATGATTTATTAATTCGTTTAATATGTTTTATAATTATGTTTTTTTCTGTTTCAATTATGTCTGCCTTTTTACAAAGCGTATGCCAACCGATTTTTTTATTTTACTTCTTGTTTTTTGACAGAAAAAGTCAGAATTTAATCCTGAAATAAGAATTGTGTACTGACAAACTTTCCGACTTTGTCAGGTTTTGTTGCGTGAAACCGCTCTTACTAAAAAACTTTTTGATGAGATTATCAGGCAAAAAACCATTACTTTTGTGGCAGCCAAGCTGTTTTTAAATGGCTTGACAGATTAAAGCAAAGCATTATGGCATTAATTTACCTGAGTATCGGCACAAATTTGGGGAACAAGTCACAAAATCTGAATGATGCGATAGCAGAATTATCGTTCAAGGTAGGAAACCTGCTGAAGGTATCAGGCTTTTACGAAACTGAACCTTGGGGTTTTGAGTCGAAACATCGGTTTTTGAATGCTGTTGTTTTGCTCGATACCCGGTTGTTGCCATTGCAGCTGCTGGCCGAAACGCAGCAGATTGAAAGGAATTTGGGCAGAACCAGTAAGACCGAAGATATTTATTCTGATCGCCTTATTGATATAGATATTTTGCTGTATGATAATTTGATAGTGGATTTGCCTCAATTAAAAATCCCGCATCCGCTGATGACGGAACGGGATTTTGTAATACGTCCTTTACTACAGATAGCACCAGATTTGGTTCATCCGGTAACTGGTGCGGGATTTTCGGATTTAAAATTCTGAAATCAATTATTGGGGAGTGTTGTTTTTATATTCTTCAAGAATTTTCAGGGCATTTTCATAATCTTTTTCTAAAACAACAATTCTTAATCCATTATTTATTTCACTGAACATAGGAAGCAAATCCACCGTATCTTCATTATATATGGATGTTTCAATATTGTTTTCGCGCAATAGTTCCTGATCAAACAGGGCTTCAACCATCGACTCGTAATTCTTTAGTGCTTTAAGTTTATCGTCCATAATACTCTGATTTTTTGTGGTTTTTAATTAATCAACAAAATTTATTGATTTCATCGTTTATAATTAAAACGTTTGTTGTAGTGAAATGTTTCAGAAATTGATGAATATTGTCATTCTATTCTGACGATTGTTTCTTGTCAAAGATTTTCCTGTTCAAGTCAAAAATTTTGATATTTTTTCTTACTTTTGCATCTTGTTTATTAATTTTTATGAACGAAACTTTACCCAATCATATTGTATATAGTCCGTCTGTTATCGAGTTTGTTACCGTAGCGGCCGAAACTTGTTTGTTCCTTGAACATGCGGTTGAATCCAGTAGGGAGGAATTTATAACCAAAGCGGTTAAAATCCTGCCATTGCTTTATCTTAAAGCATCGATGCTGGAAGTGCCCGAGTCTGTGTTCGACGATGTACCGGTAAGGTTTGTGACGGAAGAAGATTACCTGTATGTAAAGGAGCAAATTGAGCAACTTCTTGGAGCGGACGATACGTATCTGGAAGTTTTTCATCCGGATATGTCGCTGAGCGATACGCCAATAGCTGCCTTCGTTTCGGAAAATCTGGCCGATACTTATCAGGAAATTAAAGACTTCGCTGCCAATTATCAAACCGTGGATACCGACGTGATGAATGATGCGCTGGTGGCTTGCTTGCAGGCTTTTGGCGAACACTGGGGGCAAAAAACGCTGAATGCGCTCAGGGCTTTACACGCTATAAGGTATGCCGATGGCTTTGGGGTCGAAACCCCGGATGAAAAAATATCACATAAGTTAAACAGAAATTCTTTCCTTAACTTTCTGCATGACGACCAGGAGGATGATATGAATGAAGATTTGATACCTTAACGAAAAACTGTATTTCTGAAACCTGTTTTTGATATGTTCAAACCCAAAATTACAAAAGAAGAAGTTAACCAAATGCCTGTTGTGGCTTTTGATGGTGAAATCACACTGGTTGATCATCCGTCGAAAGTGAATGCAGCTATTGAGACGCTTCGTGAGAGTGCGGTTGTGGGCATCGATACTGAAACAAAACCCTCATTTACCCGGGGTATGCACCATAAGGTTTCTCTGGTGCAGATTTCGTCGCTTGGGCATTGCTTCCTTTTCAGACTTAATAAAATGCCTTTCCCCGACGAACTGGCCATTTTTTTAGCTGATGAAAATGTAAAAAAAATAGGGCTTGCTCTTAAGGATGACTTTAACGGGCTGATACGGCAAAAAAAGTTCAAACCGGCCAACTTTGTCGATTTACAGGCAATAGCCAAAAATTATGGCATTCTTGAGCTGGGATTGCAAAAGATGTTTGCTATCGTGTTTGGACGAAAAATATCAAAATCGCAGCGACTTACCAACTGGGAAAACGCCGAACTCACCGAGCAACAGCAAGTATATGCTGCCACCGATGCCTGGGCGAGTTTACTAATATACATGCAGCTGATGCGTGAGAAAAAACTTACCAAAAAACAACTTGATGTGCTGATGGCCAATGTGGCTGCTGAGCAGGTGGCTCATACCGGAGAGAATAGCGCTACGGCTCAATAATCAAAAAAACTTCTGAAAATCTTTTTATTATAATGATTAAAATAGTTCTGAAACCGAAAAAAGAGGAGAGCCTGTTGCGTTTTCATCCCTGGGTTTTCTCGGGAGCCATACAGCATATTGCGGGCAAACCTGCCGAAGGTGAACTGGTAGAAGTAACCGACAATCAGGGCAGATTTCTGGCTATTGGTCATTATCAGATTGGGAGTATTACGGTACGTGTGGTTAGTTTTGAACAGACCGAAATCGATGGCGATTTTTGGAAACAGAAATTGACGGCTGCCTATTCGCTACGCCGGTTTATTGGGCTTATATCCGAAAATAACAATACCTACCGACTGGTTCATGGCGAAGGCGATTCGTTGCCCGGACTTATCGTGGATGTGTACGACAACACTGCTGTGATGCAGGCTCACTCTGTAGGTATGCACCTGATAAGGCATATATTGGCCGAAAATATAGTAAAGGCAATACCCGGAATAAAGCACGTGTATTATAAATCAGAAACCACCTTGCCGTTTAAAGCGCCTGTTGACCCTGAGGATGGCTACCTGATAGGCGGCGATGATAAGAAATATACGGCTTCGGAAAATGGACTTTTGTTTCATGTAGACTGGCTTCGGGGGCAGAAAACCGGATTCTTTGTGGATCAGCGCGAAAACAGGGCGCTTCTTGAACGTTATGCCGCTGGAAAGTCGGTCTTAAATATGTTTTGCTACACAGGAGGATTCTCAGTTTATGCCATGAGGGGCGGTGCTTCTTTAGTACATTCTGTAGATAGCTCTGCAAAGGCCATTGAGTTGACTGATAGGAATATAGCTCTTAACTTTCCGGGTGATAACCGCCATGCTTCTTTTGCCGAAGATGCTTTTAAATATCTTAACGCCAATGATCAGAAGTATGATTTAATTATTCTTGATCCTCCGGCCTTTGCCAAACACCGCGATGCTTTGCGAAATGCGCTGAAAGGGTATAAAAGACTGAATGCAAAAGGTTTCGAGAAAATTAAACCAGGTGGAATTGTATTCACATTTTCTTGCTCGCAGGTAGTAACCAAAGAGCAGTTTCGTTTAGCCGTATTTAGTGCAGCAGCCGAAAGTGGCCGAAATGTGCGGATATTGCACCAACTGTCGCAGCCGGCCGATCATCCAATCAATATTTATCATCCCGAAGGTGAATATCTGAAAGGGCTTGTACTCTGGGTAGAATAGCCGTATTAAGTCCTTTATGCTGAGTTTTGTTTGCTGTTTTTAACAGGAAAAGGCCTTTTTACCTCGAAAAACAATTTTTTTTGTCAGAAAAATTTGTTTTTTTAATTTCTATAACTATATTTGCAACCATAACATTATTCACAAACTCTTAAAACCGAAGTGCCTATTGTCATAAAATTACTCTGAATCCATAAATTTTAGAAGTAATGAAAAATCTGAATCAGTTTACCGATGACGAATTGGTGAAATTGTATGAAGGTGGCAATAATGATGCATTTCAGGTGTTACTCACCAGATGTCAGTCCAAAGTATTTTCTTATATCTATCTGATAGTAAGAAACAAAGAGCTTGCCGAGGACATATTTCAGGATACATTCATTAAAGCCATTGCTACAATTCAACAGGGTCGCTATGTAGAATCCGGAAAATTTACCGGTTGGGTCAATCGTATTGCCCATAATCTGATTATTGATCATTTCCGCAGGGAAAAGAATGAAAATACTTTTTCTGCCGATAGCGTGGAATATGATATTGTGAATAACGCAAAATTATCGGAAAAAAGCGTGGAAGACGTGCTCTCCAATGAGCAGGTAATGACAGATGTGGTTCGCTTGATTGAGTTCTTGCCTGAGTCGCAACAATCGGTTGTGAAAATGAGGTTTTTTGAAGATCTCAGCTTTAAGGAAATAGCCGAACGCACTGATGTGAGCATCAATACCGCTTTGGGACGTATGCGTTACGCATTGCTCAATATGAGAAAGATAGCTCAGGAAAATGATGTTTATCTTGAATTAAAATAAAAAAAGAAAAATTGTTGAAAAATATACCGGGAGATATAATTTTTTTGAAAAATGTGCGTTTGTATGATACAAACAATTTTCAATTTATATCTGCCTATGCAAAAAATAACTACTCCATTAAGTAAAACTGATCTATCTCAAAACAAGCCAGATGCACCATTGCAGCCATCTGTCGAGAGTATAAAAAAAATTCTTCAGTTTGCTGCTGTATACAGAGCTGAGAAACTATCTGACGATAAAGGCTTTGTTGAAATAATGATGAATTAAGAGAATCTTCCGGTATTGTGTATATCGGGAGATTTTTTTTAATAATACAGTCTCATACAGAAACAATAGCTCCTGAATACAGACCGGAAAGTTGTGGAGTAACTCTTTATAATCAGTTTGTCCTTCAGGATTTTTTTGTATTTTTGTGAGATTAATAGTTGCTTGTACAATGTGTTTTTTCACGCTTAGGTGCAAATTGTAGCGAAGTGTTTTAGAAAAATAAGCTCAAAAAAATGACAAGAATAATTTCACCTTCGATGCTGGCTGCCGATTTTGGTAATCTTGAGGATATGTGCCGGATGATTAATGGCAGTGAAGCAGAATGGCTTCATGTAGATGTGATGGATGGGGTATTTGTACCTAATATCTCTTTTGGCTTTCCGGTTATCGAAGCTGTAAATAAACATTGTACAAAAATGCTGGATGTGCATATTATGATTGTGCATCCTGAAAAATATGTGAAACGTTTTGCTCAGGCAGGAGCTGGAATGCTTACTTTTCATTACGAGGCGGCCGAAAATCCGCAAGAGGTGATTGATTTGATTCGAGCCGAAGGAATTAAGGTGGGTATTACCATCAATCCGGATGTTCCCGTGGCCGTTCTGGAGCCTTATATCGATAAAGTGGATATGGTGTTGCTTATGACTGTATTTGCCGGATATGGCGGGCAAAAGTTTATTGAAAGCAGCTATGACCGGATTGATGAGCTGAAGCGTATGATTGATAAAATTAATCCGCATTGCCTTATTGAGGTGGATGGGGGAGTGAATTTTGAAAATGCTCCCCGGTTATTTGCTCATGGCGTAAATGTGCTGGTTGCCGGAAGTACTGTATTCAACCACGCTGATTCTTTGATGGCTATTCAAACCATGATAAATACGCGATAAATAAAGATTGAAATATTTATCGCCTGCTTAACCTGACTTTTTTACATAATTATGAATTTTTTAGAGCGTACACCGTTTCTCCGGCTCATCGTTCCTTTAATTGCCGGTATAGTTGTTTTCCAGTTTGTTGCAGTTCCTTTGTGGGGGCTGCTGTTAGGTGCTGGCATTGCTGGCCTCGTAATTGTTGTTTCTTTCCTGTATAAAAATCTGTTGATGCAGTATCGCTTTCGCTGGTTTTTTGGCACAGGTGTTTTTTTTGCGTTACTGTCTTTGGGTTATTTTATTTCCTCTCAGCAAAACCGAAATTTAAGTTTTTCGCACCTTAACTATCCCGGCGTTTATTATGTGGAGCTTACATCTGCCCCTATTGAAAAGCAAAAAACGTATAAGTGTGAAGTAAAACTTTTAGGTGAATTTAATAAAAATCAATATCATACGGCCGGGGGAAATGCCATTGTTTACATTCAAAAAGACAGTATGGCCGACAGACTGCTTTATGGCGACCGGATTTTGGTGCGAACCGAATTTAAACGACCTATTGGCAAAGTCAATCCTGATGGATTTGATTACGCAGCATATCTTAAACGTAAGGGGATAGCCGCTACGGCATATCTGGCATCGGGAACCTGGCAACCTCGGGGACATAACCCCGCCTTCTCATTATACCGGCAGGCCGACCGGTCGAGAAATCATTTGCTTGATATTTACCGGCGTTTTGGCATCGAAGGAAATGAATTTGCTGTGCTTGCAGCACTCACCCTGGGCTTTACCGACGATCTTCAGCCCGACTTAATGGCCAGCTACAGTGCTACCGGAGCTATGCATATACTCTCGGTAAGTGGCCTACACGTTGGCATAATCTACGTGGTTATAGCCTTTATATTAAGCTTTATGGATAAAAACAGGAAGCTACGCGTAATCCGTGCCATAGCCATTATACTCTTTCTCTGGATTTACGCTTTTCTTACAGGTCTATCGCCTTCGGTAGTCCGTTCGGCGCTTATGTTCAGCTTAGTGGCTGCCGCCGGAGCTTTTGAGCGAAAATCGCAAATATACAACACGGTTTTTATGTCGGCCTTTTTCATGCTACTGTTTAACCCCGGCTATTTATTCGATGTGGGATTTCAATTAAGCTATGCAGCCGTGCTAAGTATCGTGTTTTTTCAGCGACCGTTTTCAAATCTCGTCCCCGTAAACAATAAGTTGCTGCGTTGGCTGCGCGATTTGATCTCGGTATCTGTTGCAGCCCAGTTGGGTACTTTACCCGTAACTTTGTATTATTTCCAGCAGTTTCCCAATTATTTTTTGCTTACAAACATAATAACCATTCCTCTATCCACCGTCGTTATTTATCTGGCTATATTGCTGCTTTGTGTTAATTTCGTGCCGTACCTATCGGTTGGCGTTGCCTTTCTGCTCAAATGGTCGGTGTGGCTGATGAATTTATTGATTGTCTGGATCCAGAACTTACCTTTTGCGGTGTCGTCCATGCCCTTACGGTTCGATCAAATGTTGATGCTTTTTACGGCCATTGGCTGTATAACTATATTTTTCTATTACCGAAAGTTCGTAGCACTTATCGGCGGTTTGTCATTGATAATTGCTATTTTAGTTATTTCAGTTTTAATAAAATGGCAAACTCTGCATACGCGTGAGTTTGTTGTTTATTCGTCTTCCAAATCGCTGCATGTCAACTTTATAGACTGTGGCCGAAATTATGTTCTGACCGAGGATTCGGCTGATTTAAAGAAAATAGCCAACAGATTTTGGAAAACCAACAGCATTGACCGCCCGGTTCGGGTTACAGGGCAATCCTGGTTTAAGGACGGATGTTGCGTGTTTGATGGAAAAACAATACTGGTAGCCAACGAAAACTGGTGGAAAAAGAAATCGCTAACAGGCAGTTTGCGCGTGGACTATCTGATAGTGGGAAATAAATTAAAACCCAAAATATCAGCGCTTTTAGACAATGTACAACCAGCTCATGTTGTTGTAGATAACAGTATTTCAGAATGGTATACCCAATCGGTTAAAGAAGCTTGTCGGCAAAGAAACATTTCCTTTTATTCGGTAAAAGAAAGAGGAGCATTCGTTATGAAAACTACGGAATAACATTCTGTCCGGGTAAAAACCATGCAAATAGCATTTTTTTTGCTATTTTTGCATGAAAATAAAATCCAGAACACATGTTATCAAAAATCATAGCCGAAGATCTTATTCATAAGGTAGATAAGCTGTTATCTGTATCCGATAAAATTGTAATCGTAGTGCATGTAGGGCCCGATGGCGATGCGATGGGTTCTTCGCTCGGGCTTTGGCATTATCTGATGACCATTGAGAAAGAACCTGTTGTTATTGTTCCGACCGCTTTTCCCAACTTCCTGAAATGGATGCCGGGATCGGAATGTGTACTTGTGTACGAAGAATCGAAAGAAACGAGTGATAAAATTATTGATGAAGCTGAACTTATTTTTACGCTCGACTTTAATGTGCCTAATCGACTTGCAAATCTGGAACAGGCCATTATGGAAGCAAAAGCGCCTAAAGTACTGATTGATCATCATTTGCACCCAGCCGACTATGCTAAAGTAACCATTTCGTACCCCGAAATTTCATCAACAAGCGAGCTTATTTTCAGATTAATATGCCGTTTGGGCGATTTCTCGAAAATTAACAAAGCCTGCGCCGAATGTATTTATACCGGTATGATGACCGACACCGGCGGGTTCACTTACAACTCAAACAAACCTGAAATCTATACCATTATTTATGAATTGATAAAAATAGGGGTGGATAAAGATGAAATTTACCGCCGCGTTTTTAATACTTATTCGGCCGACAGAATGAAGCTAATGGGTTATGCGCTTTATAAAAAAATGAAAGTATATCCCGAATATCAAACGGCACTGATAACCCTCGATGCCAAAGAACTCAGGGAGTTCAACTACCAGAACGGTGATAGCGAAGGATTAGTTAATATGCCTTTGTCGATAGCTGGAGTTGTGTTTTCGGTGTTTATGCGTGAGGATGCTGATAAAATAAAGATTTCTTTACGCTCGCAGGGCACTTTTCCGGCCAACAAAGTATCGGCTGATTTGTTTAATGGTGGTGGGCATCTGAATGCAGCTGGTGGCGAAAGCTATACTACCATGCACGAAGCAGTGAAAAAATTTGAACAATCATTGTCCGATTACAAAGAATTTTTGTAGCCTTTTGAGAGCTTAATATGAGTCAAATCGAAAAATTATATAACGAATGGCAATCCTTACAACCGCTAAAATCACAGGATCAAAAGCGGTTGGATGAAAAATTCCGCTTGGAATTCAACTATAATTCTAACCATATAGAAGGAAATACCCTGACCTATGGCCAGACAAAATTGTTGTTGATTTTCGACAAAACGGAAGGCGTTCATGAGTTACGGAATTTTGAAGAAATGAAGGCTCATGATGTAGCTCTGAAAATGATTGTCGAGGAAGCGAAAGACAAGGAACGTCCTCTTACTGAGAGTTTCATAAGAACATTAAATGAGAAAATATTAGTACGTCCATTTTGGAAAGATGCAGAAACTTTTGATGGACAAAAAACGCGTGTAGAAATAAAAATCGGAGAATATAAGTCTCGCCCTAATCATGTAAGGACAGCATCGGGCGAAATATTCCATTACGCTACTGAGGCAGAAACACCAGCCATGATGAAAGACCTGGTAGATTGGTTTAATGCTGAATCTAAAAAAAGTGTTCTTTCACCAATAGAACTGGCTGCTCTTTTACATTACAGGTATATTCGTATTCATCCTTTCGAAGATGGGAATGGACGCATTGCCCGTTTACTGGTTAACTACGTATTGCTCCGTTTTGACTACCCAATGATTATTATTCAGACAAAAGACAAAAATAATTATCTGGGCGCCTTAAATTTATGCGATGTGGAAAGTGGCTTAGAGCCAGCACAAGGAGCTTATAGTAAAATAGATAAGATTAAACCTTTTGTAAACTATTTGACAAATCAATTAATTTGGTCGTTAGAAATATCTATAAAGGCGGCTAAAGGCGAAGATATTGAAGAAGATGATGATTTTGAAAAGAAATTGAGTTTGTTGGAAAGAAAATTAAAGGAAGATGAGATTACTAAGCCTGGATTCAAAGTTGAATACGCCGAAGAGATAATAAAAAAAGTTGTAATACCATTAAATAAAGAGCTCGATGAAATGATTCAAAAATTATCGGGTTTTTTCTCGTTCAAAGAGTTGTCTTGTGTTATTTCTAAAGGAGGAACTTCAGAAAAATTATTAAGTCCATTCTATATCGACTTTGACAACGATGATATCAAAGACTTTGTATCTTTAGTTAAAAGTATTCAGATTAGAATCAACTTGTCTAACAACCAAAATAGAAAATTACAGAATCTCTATTTTCAATCTTTCATATATGTTGTTTTTGATGGAGATGAGTACAGAATTGAATTGAATGATAAAAAAAAGACTTTCAAATATACTGAGTTGCCGACTATTGCGGAGTTGAAAGAAATGGTTAATGAATGTAAAAACAGAGTTATTGATAAAATAAAAAATCTGTGACGAAGATTAAAGAATAATATGAAATACATAATAATACTTGGCGACGGGATGGCCGATGAGCCTATTGCCTCGCTCAACAATAAAACTTGCCTTCAGGCATCGAATAAGCCCTATATTGATAAAATAGCGGCGCTGGGACGTTGCGGGATGCTCGATACAATCCCCGCAGGCTTTGCTCCGGGCAGCGAAATTGCCAATATGAGTGTGATGGGTTACGATGTACCCAAAGTTTTCGAAGGCCGTGGCTCGCTGGAGGCGGCAAGCATGGGTGTGGAAATAGAGGATGGCGAAATGGCCATGCGCTGTAACCTCATTTGTATCGAAAACTCCAATATCAAGAATCACTCAGCCGGACATATCAGCAATGAAGAAGCCGAAGAGTTGATTCTTTTTTTACAAAAGGAACTTGGTAACGAACAAATAAATTTCTTCCCGGGAGTTTCGTATCGTCATTTACTGAAGATAAAAGGCGGTAAAAAACAATTGCGTTGTACGCCGCCTCACGATGTTCCGGGTACTCCGTTTGCAGATGTAATGATTGAGCCTGAGACCGATGAAGCTAAAGAAACGGCTGATTTGTTGAACGATTTGATTCTGAAATCTCAGCAACTGCTCGAAAATCATCCTGTTAACCTGAAACGCGCTGCTGCCGGAAAAGATAAAGCCAACAGCATTTGGCCCTGGTCGCCGGGTTATCGTCCGGAAATGAAAACCCTGCTCGAACTATATCAGCTAAAAAGCGGATCGGTGATTTCAGCTGTCGATCTGATTCGCGGAATTGGTGTTTATGCCGGTTTGAAGGTAATTATGGTTCCGGGTGCCACCGGACTTTACAATACCAACTACGAAGGGAAAGCGCAGGCTGCTATCGATGCGCTGAAGGAAGACGATTTCGTGTATTTGCATATCGAGGCCAGCGACGAGGCCGGACACGAGGGAGATGTGGATTTGAAAATCATAACGATAGAATATCTCGATCAGCGAGTAGTAAAACCCATATTCGAAGAAGTTTCGACATGGAGTGAACCGGTAACAATTGCCATTTTGCCCGATCACCCAACTCCGTGCGCCACTAAAACGCATACCAACAAGCCGGTTCCATTCGTTATTTATCGTCCGGGCGAAACCCCTGACTCAGTGCAAGTTTACGATGAGTTTGCCTGCGAAAAAGGAAGTTACGGGCTGCTGAAAGAAATGGAGTTTATGCAAGCGTTAATAAGACCATAGCCCCTCCATTTAAAGAGGTTTAAAAGAAATAAACTGAATTCGCATTAATTGAAAAAATAAAGTATTGCTAACTAAAAGTCCCCTAAAAGGGGATTTAGAGGGCTGGACTTAATCGTTATGAAATATTACAGTACCAATAAAAAAGTAAGCGGCGAAAGTCTTGAAAATGCCGTTATTAAAGGGTTGGCCGAAGACAAAGGCTTGTTTATGCCCGATCATATCACCGAGATTCCGGCTGCGTTTTACGACAATATCCAGAATCTTTCGTTTCAGGAAATGGCGTACACTGCCGCGTATATGCTTTTTGGCGATGATGTACATGCGAACATGCTGAAAACCATCGTGTTCGACACGCTTAATTTCGATGTGCCGTTGGTCGAGGTGGAGAAAAACATCTACAGTCTTGAACTGTTCCATGGTCCTACGCTGGCTTTCAAAGATGTTGGGGGACGTTTCATGTCGCGCATGCTGGCTTATTTCATTCAGCGCCAGGAAGATGCTCATCGGCAGGTGAATGTGCTTGTAGCCACTTCGGGCGATACAGGCAGCGCGGTGGCCAATGGTTTTCTGGGTGTGGAAGGTATTCATGTATATGTACTGTACCCCAAAGGATTAGTCAGCCCTATTCAGGAATGTCAGTTTACTACTTTGGGACAAAATATTACTGCTCTTGAAGTTGATGGAACCTTTGACGACTGTCAGGCATTGGTAAAAACTGCCTTTATGGACGAAGAACTAAATGCCAAAATGAAACTTACTTCGGCCAATTCCATCAATGTGGCCCGCTTCCTGCCGCAGGCGTTTTATTATTTTTACGCTTATGCCCAATTGAAAAAAATATCGGAAGAAGCTGCCGCAAATATGGTGATTTGTGTGCCCAGTGGAAACTTTGGCAACATAACCGCCGGACTTTTTGCCAAACGAATGGGGTTGCCTGTAAAACGCTTTATTGCTGCCAATAACCGCAATGACATTTTTCTGGAATACCTCAATACCGGAAAGTACAACCCACGCCCATCGGTAGCTACGCTGGCCAACGCCATGGATGTGGGCGATCCGAGCAACTTTGCACGCATTCTGGATCTTTACGGTCACTCGCACGAGGCTATTAGCCGCGAAATAAGCGGTGTAAGCTACAATGACGAACAAATAGCCGAAGCTATGCGCAATTGCCGTAAATCCACCGGTTACCTGCTCGATCCGCATGGAGCTTGCGGCTATCAGGCACTGAAAGACCTCCTGCTACCGGGCGAAACGGGCATTTTCCTCGAAACAGCACATCCGGCTAAATTCCTCGACACGGTAGAAAAAATCTTAGACGAAAAGGTGGAAATACCCGAAAAACTTCAGGAATTTATGAAAGGTGAAAAGAAAAGCGAAGCAATGAGCAAAAATTTCACCGATTTTAAAGCTTATTTGCTGGCGAGATAACCCCCAAATCCTAAAGGGGAATAAAATATTTGTCATGAATTTTTAATTAACAAAACTAACCTTTTTCCCCTTTAGGGGTCAGGGGTAAATTTAAATTTATATGTTCTCAGGAATAATTGAAGAAGCAGCACAGGTAGTTGCATTGAAAAAAGATCAGGAAAATCTGCATCTAACCATGGAGTGTTCTTTTGTAAACGAACTTAAGATAGACCAAAGTGTGGCTCACAACGGAGTTTGCCTTACTGTGGTTGAGATGACTGATAAAACCTATACAGTTACTGCCATTAAAGAAACTCTGGAACGTTCCAATCTGGGCAAACTTGAGGTTGGCAGTAAAGTGAATCTGGAACGAAGCATGATCATGAATGGTCGTTTAGACGGACACATTGTTCAGGGACATGTGGATCAGACTGCCGTTTGCACCGAAGTAACTGAAGCCGATGGCAGCTGGTATTTTACTTTCGAGTATGCTTTCGACCGTGACATGGCCAAACGTGGATATATGACCGTAGATAAGGGCTCGGTAACCGTCAATGGCGTGAGTTTGACTGTTTGCAACCCTACTGATAACACTTTTCAGGTGGCTATCATTCCGTACACTTACGAACATACCAACTTTCATCAGATAAAGCCCGGAACTGTTGTGAATATTGAGTTCGATATTATTGGCAAATATGTTAGCAGAATGATGTCGTTCTGACACAATTTTGGATGACTCAAAAACATAAATGTTCTTTTGTTGTTTTACTATTCGTGAGAATGGAGTAAACCGACAATATATGCACAGACTGAGAAAACAAATCTACGAATCTTTCTTTAATCCAATACTGCACTTTTTGCCGCTGATAGTATTTATCCTTGTCGATGACTATTGGGGGCTGGAGTACGCGTGGATGGCTTCGTTGCCTGTTGTTGTGTTATTGTTTCTTTATATTTATACCGGGTATCGTAAGCTGTTGCAATGGTTTCTTATATCTACCGGGATATTCTTTGTGATTGCAGGCTTGTCGTCGGTGCTTTCGCCCGTCGATGTTTATCCGCCTTTTGATAACATTGTGTTGGAGTGTGCTCTTTTGGTTGTTTTTGCTATCTCAATTATCAGGAGAAAAAAAGTGGAAGCTTTTATCAATAACCGCAAATCCAGACTTCACTCCATGTCCAACAACCTCAACGAAATGTTCAGGATGATATGGATACTTACCGCAGTACTTGTTTCGTACATTTTTTTGCATACCCTTGTTTTTTATACTGGTGTAGGAGGCGAAAGCGCTGACGTAACACTGCATACCGCCTATGTGTTTGTGCTGTTTGTGGTGATGGTTTATGAAATTATAAGGGTTACGGTAGTGAGGCTCCGCCTGATGAAAGAGGAATGGTGGCCTATTGTAAATGAGCAGGGTAAGATGATAGGCTCTGTGTCGCACATCACCAGTTTGGCCGGTGAAGGTAAATATATGCACCCCGTTATAAGGGTGATGGTGATTGACGAAAACAGAATTTTTCTGCAAAAGAGAACCGATAACGACCTTGTTTTTGCTGGCTTATGGGATACGGCTGTTTCAAATCACATCAGGGTAAACGAAACTATAGAACAATGTATAGCCCGAACTGCACTTGAGAACTATGGTGTAACAGCTAATATAAAGCCACTATTTCTTACCAATTATACTTCCGAAACTGATTCGGAATTTCACTATGCTTTTCTTTTTGTGCTATGCAAGTCTGAAAGTGTCGGGTTTACGGCCAATAATCAATGTCAGACAAAATGGTGGACTTTAAAACAAATTGAAGATAATATCTCAGATAATATCTTTACTTGTAATTTTCTTACCGAACTGGAGCTTATCAAGCGCAGCGGTTTGCTCGAACAGGGTATCTGTGAGTGCGAATGTAAACTCAGAGATAGTGTTATGAGTGGTAATGCGGCATATAAGCAAAACTAATCTGATGTTTAGCGCTTTTTCTTCTTAGTTTTGTAACTGAGAATGTGTACAGTTACACCGCATGCTATGGCAAGTAAAAGAATTTGCAACCACAGTTTCCCTGATGCCACGGTAAAAGTCACCGTAAGCATTGATGTCCACATCATGCTTAATGAAATAACTTTGGCATAAAGCGGAATGGTTCTGTCTTCGTGGAAATCCCTGATTATCTCACCAAATATCTTATGATTATGCAGATAGTTGTGCATCCTTACCGACGAGCGAGCATACATGGCCGCCGACAGCAGAATGAATGGTGTAGTAGGCAGAATGGGCAGAAATACGCCTGCAATACCCAAAACTAAGCTAATTGTTCCGATGGTTATATATATGAATTTCAAGAGTCTTTTTGTTTTAAAAATAAAAATGCGCCGGATTTTCTGATTAAAACCCGGCGCAAATATAGTAATTTTTGGTCATTGACATCTGTTTTCAGACTTCCCCCATGGCTTTTTTGAAGGTTTTCTGTGCCTGATTGTAATCAACTTTTCCGCATGGCCCTGAAATGCAGCCACCCTCACAGGCCATTACCTCAATAAAATTTCCCGGTGCTTTGCCTTTGGTATAGGCTCTGAGTAACGCAATGTTTTTCTTGTTCAGATTTGCTACCGATATAGGCTTAATACCCAGCTGTGGATAAATGGTCTGTATAGCTGATATTACTCCACCGGCTCTGGCAAATCCACGGCCGGGTAGCGGAGCAGCTTCGCGTTCTGCTTGCTGGCTTTCCGGCTCTATCTCCAGTCCCGAAAACAAAGTATCTATTTCCTCAAAGGTCAGAATATAATCTATATCCGGGTGGTCCATCACTTCTTTGCGTTTGCCTACACAAGGGCCTACGAACACAATTTTAGCGTCAGGATATTTTTCTTTGGCCATTTCTATGGTGTAATACATTGGCGAACCCGTATGCGAAACAAAAGGTTTCATCTCGGGCATATGTTTGTTTACCAACTCAATGTACGACGGACAGCAGGACGTAGTCATAAATTGCTGTCCCGATTCTAATTTTTCCTGCAATTCTTCACCCTCGCGCCTGGTGGTTTCCATCGCTCCGTGAGCCACTTCTATGGCCTCTACAAAACCAATCTTTTCTACGGCGGCTGCTATCTCGGTTATTGTGTTGTTAAATTGCGACATGATGGATGGAGCCATGATGGCTACCAGTTTTTCGCCCCGCTTGATAGCGCTTAGTATGTCGAATATCTGCGAAACTTCGTATATGGAACCAAACGGACAGGCGTTGATACATTTACCGCAATAAATGCACTTGCTTTCATCAATATGCTCTATGCCGTTTTCGTCTTTTTGTATGGCTTTTACGGGGCATACCTCTTCGCATGGAACCGGTATGTATACAATGGAGTGATACATACAAGCTTCTTTGCATATACCACAATTGATGCATTTGGAGTGATTAATGTGAGCTTGTCCGTTGTCCATAAACGTAATGGCATCTTTCGGACAGTTCATGTAGCACGAACGGGCTACACAACCTTTACACAGGTTGGTAACTACGTAGTTGGTCTTTACACATGCCGTACATGCCTCGTCTACTACGGTTAAGATGGATTTACTGGTTTGTTGGCGTTCAAGGGCTTTACCGGCATAAACCGAGAGTGGAGTCAGTTCATCCTCTTCCTCGTCAACCCGGTAACCTAAGATTGGTAACATCTTATATTTAAGTACAGCCCTTTCTTTATGAATACAACAGCGACCTCGCGCATGTGCATTTTTGGGTGACATTTTGATAGGGATTCTATCTATTTCTTCAAGTAAAGTGCCTTCTTTGTGAAGCTTTACAAGGTTCGACATTAATACTCGCCGAACAATCATCGTATTATTAACAAATGCCATATTTTTTTAGTCTTAATGTTTGGGCGTACAAAGATAAGACAAATGTTTCAATTACGGAAATTTTTCTTTAATTGATTGTCGGGGTAGTTGCGAGCAGTTTTCGAAATAATATGGTAACAACCTAAAAATTTGCTATTTCTTGGGACGTATAATTCCCTGAAAAATAAATTCTACAATGCTGTTTTTATTGCTTTCAAAATCTTCGCTTATATTTTGGCGGATATACGGCACTTCCAAACCCTTAATGGCATAGAAAATAATAACGGCTGATAAATCGGGATCCATTCTTTTGAAAACTTTTTTCTCAATACCTTCTGACAAAATTTTGCGAATCAAAGCAATCTCTTTGACGTCAATTTTTCGGCGGGTGCGTTCAACCTCGTAAATATCGTGAAAAAAATCAGCACGAAGCGAACCGTTGCGTGTAACTACGTATTTTATGGTATCAAGGTGGGTGATAATGTGATTGGTAAGTTTTATATCGGGTTCCTTGCTTTCGTTCGATACGATATAAAGCCTTTCTAATACCATTTCCAGTTCTTTGTCGATTACAGCTTTATAGATTTCCTCTTTGTTGTTGAAGTAGGTATAGAGGGTTCTTCTGCCTTTTTTTGATGCCTCGGCTATGTCGTTCATAGTGACTTCTTTTTTGCCATTGCGGGCAAAAAGTTCGCGGGCTACTTCGATAAGCATTTTTTTTGTGTTCGACATTTTTTTCGACATTGGATTTTTTTAATCAGATGGTTTACAAAGATATAAAATATTTACAAATTTTCAATTAATAAACTTAATATCATTTTTTGTTTGGGCGAAAACTATTGTGTTGCCACAGATTGATTTACAACTTACATTACAGTATTTTTTTGCCCAATCATACAAGGTCTTTATTGAGCCTGATACTCTGCATATAATGCAGTATAGGGCTTGCAACTTTATTAAAACAAGAAAGGTTGTCTCCCGACAACCCAATCTTTTAGTTAACCTTAAATCTAATACCATGAAAAACACATTGCAAAGATAAAGTCATTTTTTATGTTATACAACATATTTTCGGTGTATTTTATTCGACTTAACATTAATTAACTTTTTAGGGCTAACCTTGATATTTTGACTTGTGGTTTAGAGTACTTAACTGTCTTCTCTAATCCAAACCTGCGAACGTCCCACCCAGCCTTTTTTATCCAAAGAGCCTCTTACCTGCAACTTGTCGGTAGTGGCATCGTAGGTGATTGTACAGTAATAAATTTTACCGTTTTTAGGGTCGAGTATAGTGCCGCCGCTAAGTGTGCCTTCGTTGTCGGTCATGTTGGTGATAATAAGCAAACCCAATACCGGTTTGTCTTTGTTGTTTCCTTCGCATTCGGTACACAGTTTGCCCGGATTCTTGAAAAGTTTTTCTATCTTACCATAATATTTGCCGTTGGTTGATTTGAAAATATGGACTACCGATTTTGCTGAATTGTCTTTGTCGTCAAATGTTTTCCATTTTCCGATGATTTTTTCGGCTTGCGAAAATGCTGATAATGAGATAAAAAGACCTATTGCTAAGGCGAAAATTTGTTTTTTCATATTATATTTATTATCAATTAATTATTACAAAGATATAAAAAACTGCACAACTGCAATGGGCTTGTGCAAAAAGCAGACCAGATTATTTTTTTATATTGCTTATAGGATTGATGATAGCGTGTATGAATATGTTTTTTTAATTAATTTTGTGCAATAACGAAATTCGGAGAATGAAAACATATATTTTATCGGAGATGGAGCAAATGCAGGCAATTATTGATAGCTGTTCCATTTGTTTTGTTGGCATGGTGGATGGTGACAACTGTCCGTATGTTATTCCTATGAACTTTGCTTTTTATGGTCAATCTATTATTTTGCATTCGGCTCCTTTTGGTCACCATCTCGATTTGATTGCGAAAAATAACCGGGTAAGCGTTACTTTTTGCTCTGAGGGTAAATTGGTTTATCAGCATCAGGATGTTGCATGCAGTTACAGAATGGATTCCAGAAGCGTGATTTGTAAGGGGGCGGTCGCTTTTGTTGAAGACATTGCGCGAAAAGAGGAGTTACTGCATGTTTTTATGAAAAAATATACCGACAGGTCATTTCAATATTCTCTACCGGCATTGCGCAATGTGAAAATATGGATAATTGAAGTAGAAGAAATGACTGCCCGAGCCTTTGGACAAAAGCATTCTGTGAATAAATGACCCAAGGAATTTAGTAGAATATTAAATTATTATACGGATATTTCTTACGGATATTGGTCAGTATACAAGAGTCCAGATTGTAGATGTCGTCTCTGAAGATAACTCCCTCAGCACTATTGTAACAGGTCAGATAATCGATCAGAATTGGAATGGGCTGGTTCAACTGAATACTTGCAGTTTTCATCTTATCGGGAGTTTCACTCAACGTTTCTTTTCCTGTTTTGCTTAACGGCGATTTTCCTGTCGTGTATCGTATTTTATCTTGCAGCAGTTCCCGGTTTTCTTTCTTTTGTTTGTTGGTTTTATCATAATCGGGCAGGCAGAAAAAGGCCAGTTCCATAGGTTTCTGTACCCGTACGCATCCATGACTCAGCGCCCGGTTGTGGCGAAGAAAGGCTGACTTTGAGTTGGTGTCGTGAAGATAAACGCTGAATTTGTTGGCAAAATTAAACTTAATTCGTCCTAAGGCATTGATATCGCCCGAGTCCTGAACTAAAGTGTAGGGTTGGTAATGTTCGGTTATTTTTGCCCATTCCGTTTTTGGCGGATGTACCTCAGTGCCATTGCGGTAAACCCTGATGTTGTGTCGGCGAAGGTATGAACTGTCGCGGGCTGCAAGTTTAGAGGTTTCTTTTACAACTATACTTTTGGGGATAGACCATGTGGGATTGAGTACCAACTGGTGAATATTGCTCCTTAAAAACGGGGTTTTGTTGTCAGGAGCTTTACCTACACATACCTTCATGTTCAGGGCAATTGTATCGCCGGAGTAAGCATTCAGGCTCATATCTGCCACATTGACACGTATGTATTTGGTGCCGAGGGGACGTAAGGGATTCCATCTCAGGCGTTCAAGGTTGATGTCAATTTTATTTACATAGTCGGCAAAGGTATAATTCAAAGCTCTGATGGTGGAATTTCCAATTTCATTATCGATGTTTTGTCCCGTTTTTTTTCTGAATCTGTTGATAGCCCTAAATATTTCATGATCTAAGGTTTTTGTATTCATGTTTGCAGGATAGTTTGGCGAAAGTTCACCAGATATTTGTAATCTTTTAGCAATAAAAGGCAGATTAGGGTGTGCATCTCCCGGCTTTATGGTTTCTTTGTCTTTGAATAATGGTATGGGAGCAAATGCGGAGTCCACCAGTAACAGGTATTTTTGTCTTTCGTTTTGTAAGGCTTTGTACTGTTTGTTTTTAGGTTGTATTCCGTTTAGCAGATTGTTGATGCCGGTTCTTTTGTCGGCAAAGCATTGCGCCACAAACGATGAGTCGGCAGTTTCGGTTTCAAAATAATAATTTGGCAAAATATCTTTGGGCGTAAGTAGCCCAAACCTCATGGCTTTGCAGTATCTTACGAAGGCTTCATTGGCAGCAATGTCAAGAAAAGCGATTTCAGAGTAGGTTAGGTCGTTGTTCTTTAATTTTTGGGTGTATAAAGCTAATGTGTCTACATTCAGGACTTGTTGCTGAATACCATGCTCATCTGAATTACTCAGGTGCATCAACAGTGTGTCTAATTTATAGATATTGCTTTCAGGATAAACCCATTCGGCCATGTATGCTGTAGATGAATAATAGGTGCGCACTTTATCCAGATCAGGGAATGTGCTGTCGGGCAGTAGGTTTAGCGTCTCCGAGATGTCTGAAGATAATCTGGCTTCATCAATATTGCCAAACAGAGGAATGTCGTTGTCAATGCCTTTGCCAGAACCTTTGCAGGCATATAACGAGATAAAAACAAACAAAAACGAAAAATTTTTTCGCAACAACATGGTTTTTGGGCTTTATATGGCTTTAAGTTTGTAACTTTAGGTGCAAAATTAGAGATTTTTATTTTAAGAATCAATCGGTTGACGAAAAATATGGCATGGCTATTGAAAAATAAAAGGATAGCTTTTTAGCAATATAATTAAAGTATTGAATGTTAGTGCTTTGAAATTTAAGCGATATTCTTTGAGAATTAATAAACTGTAAATGAATGCCATTTTGGCAGAAATAAATATAGATATTTATAATGAGTAACCGTTTTGACAACTTTTTATCCGAAGAAATGATGGGTTCTGCGGAAGTTTTTCCGATAATTTCGCTTGATGAAAGTTCATCGGATATTGACCTGAATTCAGGCGATGTTTTACCAATCTTACCATTGCGTAATATGGTGATATATCCGGGGGTTTTGCTTCCGGTGGCTGTGGCGCGCCCTAAATCTCTTAAGTTGGTAAGAAATGCTTTGGAAAATGAAAAATTAATCGGGGTTTGTACGCAGATTGATAGAAAATTAGAAGATCCGTCCATAGATGAATTGTATCCTGTTGGTACTGTTGCTCAGGTGGTGCGTATACTCGAAATGCCCGATAACTCCACAACAGTGATTCTTGAAGGAAAAAAGAGATTTCATCTTGGCGAGCAGGCTGGTACAAAGCCTTATCTGAAAGCTAAGATTATGCTTACGGATGATGTCCTGCCCGAAGAAACTAACGATGGTGTTTTTCAGGCTCTTGTGTCGTCTATCAAAGATTTGGCAACTAATATAATCAATAATTCAGGCATTATTCCGCCCGAAACTTCTTTTGCCATACGTAATATCGAGAACCCGGTTTTTCTGATTAATTATGTTTGCGTAAACTTTGGATTGAATGTAAAAGAAAAAATCAGACTACTGGAGACCGATGAAATTCTTGAGCGTGGATATCAACTACTTGAGTTGCTCAATAAGGAGTCGCAGCTGCTCGAACTGAAAATGTCTATTCAGAACAAGGCTAAAGAGGGGATTGATCAGCAGCAGCGTGAATACTTCTTGCAGCAACAGATGAAGACCATTCAGAACGAACTGGGAGGTACTTCGCCTGAGCAGGATTTAGCTGATTTCAGACAACGCGCTGCCGAAAAAAAATGGTCGGAAAGTGTGGCTAAGATTTTTGATAAGGAACTTAAAAAACTGGAACGAACCAGTCAGCATTCGCCCGATTATACTACTCAGCTCAACTATATTGAAACCATGCTGGATTTGCCATGGAATGAGTATACCGAAGATAATTTCAACCTGAAAAATGCTAAAAAGGTGCTTGATGCCGACCATTTTGGCCTGGAAACGGTGAAGGACAGAATTATTGAACACCTGGCTGTGCTCAAACTGAAGGGCGATATGAAATCGCCTATCATTTGTTTGTACGGACCTCCGGGAGTAGGTAAAACATCGCTTGGCCGGTCGGTTGCCCGTGCTCTGAATCGTAAATATGTACGAGTGTCGCTGGGTGGCCTGCACGACGAGGCTGAGATAAGAGGACACCGCAGAACTTATATTGGAGCTATGCCGGGGCGAATTATGCAAAATATACAAAAGGCCGAAACCGCCAACCCGGTTTTTGTGCTTGATGAAATAGATAAAGTTACTGCCGATTATAAGGGCGACCCGTCGTCGGCCTTGCTCGAAGTGCTTGACCCGGAGCAAAATACGGCCTTTCACGATAATTATCTGGACGTGGATTTTGATTTGTCGAAGGTGATGTTTATAGCCACGGCCAATAACCTGAACAGCATACCACGACCTTTGCTCGACCGCATGGAGTTAATAGAAGTAAGTGGCTACACTCAGGAAGAGAAGGTGGAAATTGCTAAGAAACACCTTGTAACTAAAGAGCTTGAAAACCACGGACTAAAACCCGAACAGGTAGTACTTGGTAAGCAGGTGTTGCAAAAAATTATCGAATCCTATACGCGCGAGTCGGGTGTAAGAGAGCTAAACCGGCAAATAGCCTCGCTGATGCGAAAAATTGCCAAACTGGTGGCTACCGACGAGAAATATGAAGTAGAGGTGAGCGAGGATGACTTGAAAAAATATTTGGGTGCACCGCGCTATAGCCGTGATAAATATCAGGGTAACGAATATGCCGGTGTGGTTACCGGCTTAGCCTGGACACAGGTTGGTGGCGAGATTTTGTTTGTGGAATCGAGCCTGAGTAAAAGCAAAAGCCCAAGGCTAACGCTTACAGGAAATCTGGGCGATGTGATGAAAGAGTCGGCTATGCTGGCGCTCGAATATATCAAATCGCACGCCGAAGCTTTGAATATTGATCCATTGCTGTTTGACGAATGGAATGTGCATGTGCATGTGCCTGAAGGGGCAATACCCAAAGATGGCCCATCGGCAGGAATAACCATGGTTACTGCTTTGGCTTCGGTGTTTACGAAATTTAAAGTGAGGAAAAATCTGGCAATGACTGGCGAAATTACCTTGCGTGGTAAAGTGCTTCCGGTGGGAGGTATAAAAGAAAAAATTCTGGCCGCCAAACGTGCCGGTATTACTGATATAATCCTCTGTGCCGATAACCGAAAAGATATTGAAGAGATTAAACCGGTTTATCTCAAAGGGCTTAAGTTTCATTATGTTACCGATATTATGGAAGTGCTGAATTTGGCGCTTCTGAAAGAAAAAGTAAGTTAAATAGAAAAAGGGTGATTATTCACCTTTTTTTTTGTTTCAAATTCATTGAAAATAAAATTTTTAGGGTTAATTTTGCAAGAAATTTTTTTATCATATTCACCGTATTCTTTTAAAAATGAAAAAGATATATTTTTTATTGATCAATGCCCTTATTGTGTTGGCATTTGGTTCGTGTAAAACTGCTTTCCAGGTCGAAAAACCTAAAGAATCTTACCAACCGTCTACTATTGCACCCTCAGTTTCGGAGTTTCCATTGCAGATAGATATTGATGTGAAAAAACTTGAAGCTGCGGTTAATAAAAAAATGAATGGTCTGATTTACGAAGGAAATAATCTGAATAATCAGGATTTGAGTGTAAAAGTATGGAAAGCGCAGAATTTTTCGTTTACTGTAAAAAACAATGTTATTGAATATAGAGTGCCTCTTAAAGTGTGGTCCCGGTTTGCATGGAGGGTCGAGAAGTTTGGTATAGCCGTGAGCGATCATTACGAGGCTAATGGAACCATAGCCCTCACGTATAAAACTACCATCGAAATAGATAAAAACTGGAAGCTTGTTTCAAAAACTACTTCGTCGGGCTATCAATGGATTGAAACGCCTAAACTGAATTTGATAGGAATCACCGTACCGGTTACTCCTATTGCAAATATAGCGCTTAGTCAGAGCGACAAAATGATTTCTGCACAAATTGACCAGGCGCTCACTCAAATGGTCGATCTTCGTAAATACGTATCGGATGCCTGGGCCGTACTGCAAAAGCCAATGGAGGTGAGCCCTGAGCATAATTTCTGGATCAGGATTACGCCTAAGGATATATACGTATCTCCGTTCTCTACCAATGCTCAAAAACTATATCTTACTGTTTCACTTTATTCTCAAATTGAGTCATTTATGGGGCTTCAGCCTGCGGCTAAAAGCATTATTCCGCTACCGGCTTATAAGGTGGTTCAGCGTCCGCCTCTGCAATTTAATGTAAATATTGCAGCAGATGCTACTTATGATAAAATAAGCGAAGAGGCTAAGCAGCAGTTACTGAATAAAACATTTGCCGAAGGCAATAAAAAAATAACGATTACCGATTTGTCGATTTATGGAAGCGACGGAAGGCCGGTTTTTGTGGCTGATGTGACGGGTTCGCTCAAAGGGCGGATTTACTTTACCGGCGATTTGGTATATAATCAGGCTAAGGAGGCTATTGAAGTGCAAAACCCGGAATTCGATATCAAAACAAAGAATGCCCTCGTAAAATCGGCCAATTGGTTACTTCACGGTATCATATTAAATAAACTTGTGCCATACTTATCGTACCCGGTGAAAGATATAATTACCGAAATGCAGACCGAGGCAAATAAGACCTTGTCGAATTACCCTTTGTACAGTGGTGTTAATCTGCTGGGCAATATCAGTGCGGTAAAGGTTAGCTCACTCAGCATGATTCCGGGTGCCGTTCGTATAGTTGCCAATGCCAAAGGCAGTATTAATCTGAAAATTACGGATCTGGATTTTTAATGCACAATAAATTTTTTGCTTGAAAATTCTGAAAAGCATTTGATAATTTCAAAAATATACTTTACATTTACAGCGATAAATATTTTTTATAACCCTCTAATTTTTAAAAATTATGTCTGTAAACAAAGTAATTCTTGTTGGAAATGTAGGTAGGGATCCCGAAGTCCGCTACCTGGAAAAAGAAGTGGCTGTAGCCAATTTTACACTTGCAACCACAGAAAGAGCCTACACTATGCAAAATGGAACACAAGTTCCCGAACGTACTGAATGGCACAATATTGTGGCATGGCGTGGTTTAGCTACCTTAGCTGAAAAGTATATCCGTAAAGGTGCGCAGTTGTATATTGAAGGTAAAATCCAGACTCGTTCGTGGGAAAAGGATGGTGTTAAACGCTATACCACCGAAATATATGCTGAAAGTATTCAGCTTTTGGGAAAGAAAGCCGAAGGAGCTGAGCCAGCTGCGGCTAATGTAGTTTCGGCACCTGTTGCCGATATTCAGGCTCCGCCTCCTGCCGAAGACGATCTTCCGTTTTAAATAAGAAATAAATACCAATAAAAAAAGGTTGCATAATTTTTGAGAATTACTGCAACCTTTTTTTGTCGGGATGACAAGATTCGAACTTGCGACCACTCGCCCCCCAGACGAGTACTCTAAACCGGGCTGAGCTACATCCCGCTCATTTTTTTAGTGGCACAAAAGTACATAAAATTTTAATTCTGACGAAATATTTTAGCGCTTTTTTTCGGCTCACATCCTGTAATTATAAGCTGTTGTATCAGGAATGTATTACATCAGAGGGCTGAATAACCGGGCAAACGACTCTTTTAATTTTTGTCGTCTTTTGCGGTTAGTCCATTGTTCCAATGATATTTCCACACAATTTTTTCTGTCTCTTTCAAAAAGTTTTTTGAGTTTTCCGGCTGTTTTAGGATCGTAGATAAAAGCATTGGCTTCAAAGTTCTGGTTAAAACTCCGTTCGTCCATATTGGCCGATCCTATGATAGAAATAAAATCATCTATTACAATGGCTTTGCTGTGCAAAAACCCTTCTTTGTACTTAAATACCTTTATGCCTGCTTCCAAAATATGCCCCAGATAGCTCGATGTACAGGCATCGGTCAGGCGCGAGTCTGAGCGCGAGGGAATCATAAGTTGAACATCGACACCACTCATAGCTGACATTTGCATACATGTTTCAATCACATCATTAGGAATAAAGTAGGGGGTGTGGATGTATACATAGCGAGTAGCCGACATGATTGCCGATGCTATGCCCTGCATAATAGCTTCCCAGTCGGTATCAGGACCGCTGCTTACAATCTGAACCAGATTATTGCCATGTTTCTTGGGCTCCGGAAAGTATTTAGGGTCGCTTATAAGTTTGTGCTCTACAAAATACCAGTCGTCCAGAAATAGCTGTTGCAGGCCGTGTACAGCTGCGCCCTCAAACCGCACAAAAGTGTCGCGCCAGGGGCCTAATTCATTCCCGAAAATATAACGGTCGGCTACGTTAAGTCCTCCTGTAAAGCCAATTTCTCCATCTACAACCAGTAGCTTCCGGTGGTTGCGGTAGTTTATTTTACTACGTCCAAAACGCAGGCGCAAGGGCAGGAAAGGGCGCAAATACACCCCGGCATCTCTGAGAGTGGACAAGTACATTCGCGACAGAAAAAAACTTCCCCAGTAATCATATATCATCCTTACCCGTACACCCTGACTTGCTTTTTCAATCAGAAGTTCACGTAAAGTGTTGGATATTTTATCATTGCCAAAAATAAAAAACTCTACATGTACATGGTTTTTGGCATTTCGTATGGCGTCGAACATGGCATCGAATGTGGCTCTTCCATCCGATAGAATCTCAATTTTATTCGACGCGTAAGCTTTTGCATCACAGTTTTTGTAAAGTAGCCTGATGAGGTTAAGCTGATTATTGTCCATCAGAGATGGGTCTATTTTATCAATATCGAATGAAACCACAGGACGTTCGGTTGACCAGCGGATACTTTTTCTCGAAATAATCTTTTGTTTTCTGAGATTTTGCCCGAATATCAGATAAAAAATAAGACCGGCAATGGGAACAAACAATAGAACCAGAACCCAGGAGAGAGATTTTGTAGGGTTGCGGTTTTCGAGCAAAAGTACCGAAATAGTACTTATTAAGGTATACAAATAAAGAGCAATAAATACTATAGTTAATAGGCCATTCATATTTTATCCCGACTTTTTATGATGATTTACAAAGTGCATCCATTTATGTTGTTCGTATATGAAATACTCTGTAGGTAGTTTGTCTATTACCGGGGCTTTTATGCCTTCATGGGCTATTGTCGTAGCTACTTCTATATTGGCTTCATCCCACAGTTCTTGCTTAATAAAGTTGTTAAGCAGCTGAGCACCACCTTCTACCAAAACAGAATGTATGTTTCTCTCGTATAGCTTCTTCAATATTGTATCTAAAGTGTTCTCGTCAAAGTCAATAGCAATAAATTCAACCAACCCGCTTTTCCGGTTTGTGTCGGACGTGAAAATAATTGTATGGGCTTGTCCATCCATTAAATGGTAGCTTTTAGGAATCCTCCCATTTCGGTCAATAGCCACCCTCACCGGATTTTGTCCACTCCAATTGCGTACAGTGAGCGAGGGGTTGTCTAATACTACCGTGTTGGTGCTCACTAATATAGCCTGATTTTCGGAGCGCATCTTATGCGTAAGTTGCCGTGTGAACGCATTAGAAATTTGTAAGGGTTTCTGGGTGTTGCTTTCCCGTGTGTGGTCAATAAATCCATCACTTGTTTGCGCCCACTTTAGAAATATAAAAGGCCTTTTTTGTTCCTGAAAAATAAAAAAGCGTTTGTTGAGCTCTCTGCATTTGTCCACTAATGTGTTTGTAATTACCTCAATACCTGCGTCTTGTAGTATTTTCACGCCACGTCCCGATACTTTAGGGTTGGGATCGGTAGTGCCAATTACCACACGCGGAATCCCGGTTTCAACAATCAGGTTGGCACATGGAGGCGTTTTACCGTAATGCGAGCAGGGTTCCAGATTAACGTATAAGGTAGATTTTTTGAGCAGCTCGGTTTGTTTTACCGAATGAATGGCGTTAGGCTCGGCATGTGCCTGACCATATTTATGATGATAACCCTCTCCGATTATTTTCCCATCGCATACAATAACGGCGCCTACCATAGGGTTGGGGGCTACGTAGCTTTGGCTGTAGCGTGCCAACTGAAGGCAACGCCACATATATTTCTCATCCTCGGCGGACAGGTCAGAACTTGTGTTTGTTGAATCTGAAATCATATCATCTTATTACATTGGTTTGCACGAAGCATTTTTATATCTTTGTCTCATGCAAAAAGCCATTGAACATATCAGAGCCGAACTGAAAGAAATATTTCCTGCAGATGAGCTTCGTAATATCACTTACTTGCTCTTGTCGAAGGTTGGTAACCTCTCTGTTACGGATATTATTATAAACAAAAATACAATTTTTTCAGAAGAACAGCATATTTTACTTAATAATTTTATTGAAAAACTCAAAACAAATACCCCCATACAATATATTTTGGGCGAAGCTCAGTTTATGGGCTACAGTTTTGTTGTAAATGAGCATGTACTTATACCACGCCCCGAAACCGAAGAACTGGTTGAGTGGATATGTCAATCTCATCGGGGCGACGAAATTCTATCGGTGCTTGATGTGGGAACGGGTAGTGGCTGCATCGCTGTTTCGCTGAAAAAACTACTTGCAGCATCGGAGATAACAGGGCTGGATATTTCGCAAAAAGCACTTGAAGTAGCCCGGATTAATGCCCTGAAGAACGGGGTGGAAGTTGGTTTTAACTGTGCCGACATACTCTCTGTTGTGGATGTGGATTTTAAATGGAATGTAATTGTAAGCAATCCTCCGTACATACCCGAAAGTCGGAAGGAAAAAATGCACCCGAATGTGGTTGATTATGAGCCGCATGGAGCGCTTTTTGTTCCTGATAGCGATGCTTTGATTTTTTACAAAGCAATTATTACCTTTGCAAAAGAACATTTGCTTCCCCGCGGAGAGCTTTTTTTTGAAATACATTATGATAGTGGTGATGCGGTTGTAGAACTTCTGTCAGACTCAGGCTTCAAAGAAATTGAGTTGCGTAAAGATATGTCGGGTAACGACAGGATGGTACGAGCTCTGTGGCTGTGAGTTAGTTTTTTTAATGTATTTATTAAACCTTAGAGTATACACATAGTCTGTATTGTTGATTTGTTTGCAAAGGGGTGAAGTCCGATGTTTCAAATTAACTACGAATCATTTATCGTTGATATCTATAAAAATTAAATCACAACATTAATCAGGTGACAAACCCATGAATCAAACGGAATCCGAGTGTTTGCTTTTGTTGAACGATCCGCGTAAAAGGAGTCAGGCCTTTTCGCAGCTGGTGCGTTTGTATCAGGAACGGATTTATTGGCATATCCGCAAAATGGTGCTGGTACACGAAGATACAAATGATGTGATGCAGAATACTTTTATGAAAGCCTGGAACGGGTTGGATGGCTTCAGAGGTGAGTCGCAGTTTCTGACATGGCTCTACCGGATTGCTACCAACGAAACGCTTACTTTCTTGACCAGTAAAAGAAATAAAGAACAAGCGCAAACCGATGACAGAGACCTCTTTTTGGCTAATAACCTGCATGCCGACCCTTATTTCAATGGCGATGAACTTCAGCTTAAGTTGCAAAAAGCAATACTGACTTTGCCCGAGAAGCAGCGGCTGGTTTTTAATATGAAATATTTTGACGATTTGACCTATGATAGTATGGAAGAAATTCTGGGTACAAGTACAGGAGCTCTCAAAGCTTCGTACCATCATGCGGTAAAAAAAATTGAAAAATATTTTGAAGAAAACGAATAACCGACAGGTGCAAAACAACAAAATTACACAAAGAATATTACCCCGATATTAAACTATCATGACTTTTATTAGTCAAATAATATACAATGAAAGAAAAAAAACACATATCGTTGGCTGACGTAAAGCGGGATAATCCGTTTACGGTTCCTGAAAATTATTTCGGGCAGTTTGCTGCCGGTATCGACGGACAGATTGCTGTTAGACGCACTCCCATATTTAGCCTGCCCAAACGCTGGTTGTATGTGGCTGCTTCGGTTGCATGCCTGCTTGCCATAAGCAGAGCTGGTTATATAACTTATCAAAATGATAAGGCTATGAATACTGAAAATTATGAACTTTATGTAATGTCGCAGGTAGATGAGACGGAAGTGATTGACTACTACCTTAGTGAACAGGATTCAAAAAGTAAATAACTTTTTTGTGTTTCTCAGAACGATGGTCTTTACCCTTCAAAATGTGTCGATAATACATATCTGAATAATATCTATAAATAATAGCTACAATGAAAAAAATGTACCTGATTATAATGCTGTTTCTTCTGGCTGGTTTTCAGCTAAGCGCGCAGGATGCGCCGCGTGTAGAGGAAATGCACGCCCGAAAATGGCAATACATGGTAGAAAAAGCTAAACTCAGTTCGCAGGAAGCTGCGCGCGTGCACACCATTTTTATGGAATACGAGCAGGCATCGTGGAGACTGATGGAGCAAAGTAAAAACACCTTTAAAAGGTTTAAAGATGCAAAACAAAACAATAAGACTTTGAATTACAGAGAAATGAATGACCAATTTGTGAATATGGATTTACAAAAAGCTCATTTGTTCAAGAATTATTATCAGAAATTACAAAAAATACTTTCTGACGAAACCTTATTCAATTATCTGAATGCTGAGCGCTTTTTCAGAAAAGAATTAATTAAAGACTGGCGCAACGGACAACCGGCTTTAGACCCGAATAACAGGCCTCAGCGCTAATTATCACCCATTTATAGCTTTTTTTAAAAAAGCTTTGGATTGAGCCGAAAATATACTATCTTTGCAGACCGAAAAACAAGGTTCGTTGGCCGAGTGGCTAGGCACCGGTCTGCAAAACCGTATACGGCGGTTCGAATCCGCCACGAACCTCACAACAGAGAAAAGCTCACAGTCGAAAAGACTGTGAGCTTTTGTGTTTTATCTGTGTATCAATAAGTTGACCTTACACCTAAATAGAGCAAAAAAGGAACAAATGAACAAAAAAAGCAGAACAGTAGCACAAATACAGAACGGTATGACGAACATTGTTTTCTATTTTAGAGGCAATTCAAGCAATAGGAATGTAGGAGTTATACACATGAGATTCTACATAAAACGAGACAAAATTTCGTTCACTACAAAAGTCCCTGCTGATAAAAAAAACTGGAATGCGGAGAAAATGAAATTCACTTCCGGAGATAGTATGTTTGTGGATAAAAATCTTATCCTCGAAAATATCAGAGCACGTATTAATGATGTAATAGTTAGATTCAAATTAAGAAACAAGGAGTTAACAAAAAAAGCATTCGAGCGTGCATATAACAGGCCGAACGATTTTGATAATTTTTATTCCTTTTGTGACTCATACCAGAAACAAGTCGTAAATAAACGTGTTGAACTACCAACTTTATCTACTCACAAAACGGCTTTGTCTAAATTAAAGTCGTATGCTCCTGAACTTCATTTTGATGAGCTTACAATTGACTTTATTACAGATTATCACAAATATCTCTTACGTAAGATTAAGAATAATGAAAACACTGCGTACAAGAATATGTCTGTAATTCGCAAGTATGTTAACGCTGCATGCAAGGCTGGATATATGGATGAAAACCCATTTCATGAGTTTCATATTCTAAGGACAAAAGCAAATTACACATTTTTGACAGAAGAGGAAATCCGAAAATTGATATTCTTACTCCGAAATGGAGAATTAGAATTGAAGTATTACAAAACTTTACAATTTTTCTTATTTATGTGCTTCGGTTCCCAGCATATTAGCGATGCAAAAGGGATGAAGATAGAGGATTTTTCAGGAAAAACGTTTGTTTACTGGAGGCTAAAACTGAGAAATAAAAAACCTGAACCGATATTCGTTCCGATTTCTAATATCTTGAGGGAACTTGTAAGAGATATTGCTGGTTATAGGAGTAGGGGGATACTCTTTGAAGATATTCCTGCAGACCAAACAATGAATCGTTATCTTAAGGAGATAGCTAAAATGGTTGAGATAGATAAAAAAATATCGCATAAAACAGGAAGACATACTTTTGCGACTTATTTTTTGTCGAAACAGCCTGATTTGAACACATTGAAAGATATAATGGGGCATAGTGATATAAGGGAAACATTGATTTACGCACATGTCCTTGAAAGAAATAAGCAACGAGGTATTGCTTGCTTCGATGAGCTATTATAATCGAACTTTTGAACTTTTGAACAAAATCAAACGCCAGGGCCTTCTCAAGAACTGGCGTTTTTTTTATTATGGAAACAGAAGACACTTATACCATTTTCGCTTAACTGCGAAATATATTAGAATCGTTAGCGCTGCGCCTATCAATACAAACAACCACCATGGCCAACC